>Ga0172372_10000386_pt1 | contig 68279 bp, 71 predicted proteins | sample LakKiv5m_2_FD_114544 | JGI IMG/M metagenome (GOLD analysis project Ga0172372, IMG submission 114544) | Freshwater microbial communities from Kabuno Bay, South-Kivu, Congo - kab_092012_9.5m | ecosystem: Environmental > Aquatic > Freshwater > Lake | place: Democratic Republic of the Congo...
CCCGTTTTCGTGCCTAGCTTCGCTGGCAACACTCTCAGTCGCCGTGGGGCTTTGGGGCAAAGCAAGTTTGCCCGTTTTCGTGCCTAGCTTCGCTGGCAACACTCTCAGTCGCCGTGGGGCTTTTGACAAATAGTTCCTTTTATCGGTAGTTAAAATGTAAATGTCTAAAGTACTTATTCTGGATTTTGGATCCCAATTTACCCAGTTAATCACCCGCCGAGTTCGAGAGCAAAACGTTTACAGCGAAATCAACAATTACAACTACGATTTTCAAAAAATTAAAAACGATCCTGAAATAAAAGCCATTATTTTATCTGGCGGTCCAAATAGTATTTACGATGACAACGGCCCTTCTATCAACCCCGAAATTTTTGAACTAGGCATTCCTGTCCTTGGAATTTGCTATGGTTTGCAGTTGATGGGCTCAATTCTTGGTGGTAAAGTCGAGGCGAGTAGTCAACGTGAATACGGGCGGAGTTTATTAACTTTACAGGAAGCTAGCGGACTTTTTAAAAACTTTAACCCCTCAAAATCTTTCAATGTCTGGATGAGCCATGGTGACCACTTAACCCAACTTCCAACGGGTTTTGAAATCATCGCCTCTACATCCAATTGCCCAATAGCCGCCATCGGTAATCCCGACAAAAATTTATATGGTTTACAATTTCATCCAGAGGTAGCTCACAGCCAATTCGGCGACCAAATGATAGCCAATTTTTTGTTTGAAATAGCTGGATTAGAACCAACCTGGACCCCAAAATCTTATATTCAAGAAGAAATCAAGCGGATTCAAGAGATGGTCGGAGATAAAAAAGTTTTATGTGGACTTAGTGGTGGTGTAGATTCTTCAGTAGCTGCCGTTCTTATCCACAAAGCAATTGGAGATCAATTACAGTGCATGTTTGTAGATCATGGACTCCTTCGAGCTAACGAAAGAGAGGAAGTAGAGAAAGTTTTCAGGGACAATTTTAAAATCAATTTAACAGTGGTTGACGCATCGCAGATGTTTTTAAATAGACTAAAAGGGGTTACAGATCCAGAGCAAAAACGAAAAATTATTGGTAACAGTTTTGTGGAGGTTTTTGACTTAGAATCCAAAAAACTAGGTAAATTTGATTTTTTAGCCCAGGGCACTTTGTACCCAGATGTGATCGAAAGTCAAAGCATAAATGGACCCAGTCATGTAATTAAATCGCATCATAATGTTGGGGGACTTCCTGAAAATATGGACTTTAAACTACTTGAACCTCTCAGGGAGTTATTTAAAGATGAGGTTCGCCAAATCGGTAGAGAACTTGGAATCACCGAAGAAATTATTGGCAGGCACCCATTTCCTGGACCAGGCTTAGCCATCAGAATTATCGGCGAGGTGACTAAAGAAAAAATCACAACCTTACAAAAAGCTGATACAATATTTATTGACGAGCTTAAAAACTGGAAACTGCAACCAGAAAATAACCTAGAATTTTTGGTAGAAACAGACCAAACCGACAAAAATGTGACTAACGATGATTACCGTGAATGCACCAACGCTATTATTTATAATCGCCAATTAGATAAATATTTAGTAATTAAAAACCCCAGTCATAGTTGTAGTGACCACGATTATTATTTTGTGGGTGGTAAAAAAGACCTTGAAGAAAACCCAAAAGACTCTATTTTAAGGGAAATTTACAAACAAACAGGATTTGAAGAAACCGAAATTACCAAAATTTTTTACTATGGTAAAATCAAACAAAGCTTTCATTTAAAAGACAATAACGACAAAATTAACGGCCAAATAAAGACAGGTCATTTTGAAAAGGAAACTTCCTCACAAACAAAGTCCTCAACCGCACCAGCTACAAGAAATAGAACCATGTTTTCAGATATTTATTATATTCAAACCGAATCAACTTTAGAAGGAGTAGAAAATAAACCTGGCGAATTCAGCAAATGGGTGGATATTTCTGTATTAGAAAACAACCTTTTAGATGGTTTTAAATGGGTTTTACAAAACTGCAAAGAAAGTCACTCGCTATACCAACAGGTGTGGCAGGCATTTTGTGTTTTAACCGAAGTCAAATCTATTGGTGTTATGGGTGATGGCCGAACCTATGAAAATGCTTTGGCACTTAGGGCAGTAACCGCCACCGATGGCATGACAGCCGATTGGGCCCACCTACCCTACAAATTTTTAGCTCTAGTTTCTAACAGAATTATTAATGAAGTTAAGGGCGTGAATCGTGTAGTTTACGATATTTCCAGCAAGCCACCAGCTACGATTGAATGGGAGTAAAGCCCTGCAAATTTTTTAATGTACACAGCAAATTGATTGTGACTGATAATTTGACAAATACACTTTACTAACATAATATGTTAGTATATGTCTGTTAAAACTAAATTAAAATCTAAAAAAGTAGTTCAAAAATTTGTTCGAGTTAATATCGATGCCAAATTGGATAAGATTCTAAGAGAATATAATCAAGAATACCCGTTATTTAGTAACGCCGAAATAATCAAAATGCTAATTTCCCAAGGCATAAGACAAAAGCAAAAACAGAGTTTTAAACAAATTCTACGAGGACAAATGTTTGTAGATCTCGATGACGAACAAGATCAGTTTGATTGGTTAAGAAAAAATAATTTTATGAAATAATTGCGAGTTTATTTATGAAAATTATCCTAGATACTAACATTTATTTTTCAGCGTTTATTTTTGATAGGGATGCTCTTAACCTTATGGACTGGTGCTACGACAACTACTTAGTTTATGTTTCTAAAGACAGTATTAGCGAATTGACTGAGGTCTTACTTCGAGAAAAAACTCAAAAATTTATCAAAAATTACGAAATATCAAAAACTGAAAAGTTTATCCAAGAAATAATCGATAGGAGTTTAGTCATTGAACAGACCAATACGGTAGCAATATGTCGAGATCCTAGAGACAATAAGTTTTTAGAAATTGCACAAGAAATATCAGCAGATTACTTAATAACTGGCGATAATGATTTGTTGATTTTAAACCAATTTGAAAGCACAAAAATCCTAAAGCCAAAAGAGTTTATCAAAGAATTTAAGCTTAGTTTTTAGCTTTGGGTAAAAAATCTATACTACATTACCAGCAAACCACCGGCTACGATTGAATGAGAGTAACAGCAATTAACACAGCAAATGTGTTTGTCTTAATATAAAAACACAAAAAACTTAATAATTTGTGTACATGAGAACCTGTCTCAAAAGTCCTGAAAAACTAAATTTTGGACGAGAAAATCACAACTGTTTGAGGGTTTACTGTTAATTCTAATTTTAAAATCAACGAGTTTTGGGGTTTTTGAGATCTAATTTAGTTTTGAAAAATAATTTGTGGACAGGTTTTGAATGTGCCTTGCATAAATCTTGTTTATAGACTATAATATAATCAAATACTAAAACAAAAATTTATGATTGAAAAACCCCATCCTATACCGTTGGTAGCAAAAATAAATGACAAAATTAATACATGGGTAGCGGGTATGCATCAATTACCGACAATACCTAGAAATATTCATGATGTAAGACAAATCCAGGCTTATGCAAACCAGCAATTACAAAATGGTGCAAAATTAGTTGATATTGGAAACCAGGGAGACAGTGGTATAGTAGAAAATGGTACTCAAGTTGCAACTTTTGGATTTGGGAATTGCTTTCTAACTTTTGCTACTTCTCCTGATGGGAAAGCCTTTTTGGCTCACGAAGACAGCCCCTACCTTAATACTGCAACACCTTTTGATAGTTTTGGAAGAATACAACCAATTTGGCTAAATAAAGAATTAATCCTAAACAGATTAACTGATGGTTATACTCATGCAAATGAGTCTATATTTGGTAGGTATGACTACATTGATTTAAATAAAAATGACGATTCTAGAGTATTAGAAACAATAAACACGGCTTTAACTAATTTTACTAATGATAACAACCTCATTTTAAATGACTTTGAAAAAGATTGGTTAGTTAAAATTTGTTTCAATTATATAAAAAGAGAAGGTTTAAATAGTTTTTTCATGGAATATTTATACACAGCTTTAATTCGTGAGCTTGAACATTTAAAATATGATGAAGAAAACGAATACTTAAATAAGCTACAAAATTCAGTGTTTCTTAGATACATAGCTGACAAAATAAATCAAAATACTTATTCCGATTTAAACCAGGCCAACTTGTCTCAAAAACTAGAACAGTTTTCACCAGGCTCAACTTTATTTTTAGGTGAAAGCTTTTCCTATACCGCTATTTGGCAAGATAGGATTTTCAATGAATTTAGCGGTAAACTAAGCGATACAGAGTTTGAAATACGCTTGAATGAAGTATTTAAGAGCATAAACAAAAGTCCGAATATGTTATTTACAAATATGTTTCAGGAACAAATTGATTTAGATATTAAGTCTATTTTTCAAGATGTTTTATCTAAAGACAACAAAGAAGTCGAGGGTATTAGAGATTACATTATAAAAAAGTCTTTTTATCAGGGCGATGAAAATATCGTAAGAACAGATGAGTATATTAGAACTATATATGAAAAAACCAAAATAGCTGTAGAATCTGGGAAAGTTAGTAAAGTTTTAATCTATCCCCCAAAAAAACCTTGGAACATCGATTATCCAAAAAAAGCCGATGGAAGTGTAGATTATGATAGAATGCATACTGATGTACGTTTACAAACTGAAGAATTTAAAGGTAGAGCTTGGAGGCTTGCCCAAGGACCAGATGGTATCTATAGACCTTTTGTGGAAAAATGCTTTTTGCGTGGTGGTGGTGAATATAGTCCAAATCTTGGCGGTGGCACAAACGCTCCAATTTACCTGGAACCAAAAGAAATTGATTTAACAAAGCCGATAACAGTAGAAAGTATTACTCAGCAATTATTGGAGTTCGGGTATATTAAAAATCCGTTTATTCCGTCAAACAGAAATACTGGACCTAATATTTATTCAGTTTAATTATCAAGGTATTAAATTTGGGTCATAACTAGGAAATCTTCAACTCCTTAAGCAGAATCGCTTCCACATCGTTTCAAGACTAAACCTCATAAATTCGGCCAGGATTCAATTCACTGTGGTCTATTTATTGCCTTCATAACTAAGTTATAATTCTTCTAAAATTAAAGTTTATTCTCAGCGCTTTCAATAGTAATTTCTCTTAAATACATAAAAAACGGGAAGCCAAAAGAAGCTCCTACTAAAAAAGTACCTATAATTGAGATCCACCAGAACTTAATTTTTAAACGCCTGGTTTCATAAAACAGAAAAGCAACAAAAGTTGTGGCTGCTACAGCCAAATCAGCTGCAATGAGTCTACTAGAGGGGTTAACAGAAATATCACTGAAAAAACGACCGAAATCAAAACCATTTTGCTCTAAAGCAATCTGATAAATAAAATAGACTGGCAAAATAAATCCAATAATACTCAGAAATAAATAGGTGTTTTTAGGCATTGTTGTTATAATTTAGTTATTTGAATAAAGTTCGCATTTTTACTTTTGGAGTTCAGCACGGCCTTTTAGATTTCACAATATTTTCGCAATAATTACAAAAATATCAAGATAAAACTGATTTTTAGTAATAAAGTAATATGAAATTACCTAGAGTTGATGATATCAACTTGTCAAGTCCTAATTCCATCTAGCACTTTGCCTTCAATAACTGTACCTCCAACCGAACCGTTTTCCATGGCAAATGAAGGATAAGCACCCCATTTTTCGCCATTATTGTCAGTTAGAACTATAAGTGTATCCCAGTTTTGAGTATATTGTTTATCAGATCTTAATACTACCTGACATTTATTTGAATTAATTGTAGCTTCTCCGCTTATCCACCAATCTGTGCTAGAATATTTTCTAAATCTCACTTCACAATCAACAACATTTCGATCAATTTCGACATCCACCACGATATCAGCCACCCTCCAAATCGGCTTTGATTGATTAACAAAACTAAATTTAATATTTTCGTCTTTAATTAAATAGCGAATATCCAGACTGCCGTCATCTTTATCACGAAAATTGGGAATTCCGTCATTATCAGTATCACGAAGTTCATTTTCACAAGTTACTGGAATTTTGGTCATATCGCATTTCAATGCACCTTTTTCTTCACTATCTGGTCTGTTGTCATTATCAGCGTCAGTATCAAGATAATCAGGTATCTTATCTTCATCTGAATCGCAAGGAAAGCCGCTACCTACCCCTGCGGAACATTTGGCTTCAATCAAATCTGGAATTCCGTCATTATCGCTGTCACCGTCTTTATAATCCAAGGTCCCGTCTTTATCTGTATCTCGGCAATTTCGGCCACTGCTAAATCCACACTCAATTTCGTTAGAAATACCGTCTTTATCAAAATCTCCCTTTGGATCAAAATCCGAGATCAATTTGACAGTAGTTTTGGGTCTAGTTTTACCCGACAAAGTCACATTTACGGGTACATCATCCCCACTAGCTGCATTTACAGTCGGCACTAAACAGCTTAAAATACCATTTGCATTATCTAATTGGCAACTGTTTTTGTCAGCAAATCCACTAGAACCAGCAATTTGAACCCTAAAATCTTCAGGTAAAATATAAGGGTTTGTGGTATTATTACCACCGGTTAATCTTAAACCGCATTGAGCATTTTCTCCAATCAAAATCGGCTGTCCGATACACTGTGCAGAAACAATTACTTCTTGACTTATACTTACTCCAGAAATTTTAATTGCATATTGCGGCGTACCAATTAGTATTCCATTTAGACTAAATTCACCATAAATACCAATGTTCGAAGTTGCGGCATTTGGCTCTATTACATCACCAATTTTAAGATTTGTAGTTGTTAAAATGTCACTTTTTAAACGAACTCTAAATTCCAACCTACCTCTCCAAGTCGAGACATTAGAAGGACTAAAACTGCTAGTGGCTTTGGGTAAAGTAGTGCTAACAGTATTGCCTTTTGAACCACTTCCAACAGAACAGACTCCAGTAGATGCCGCTGTAGTAGCAGTTTTTGGTGTATAATCAATTAAAGTAGCGTTACTTTGACCTTGAATTGTGGCTTTAGTAACTATCCCAAAACTGGCAGAATCATTCACACACCTGCTATCCAGGGCGTAAGTATCTTTTAAATATCCTTCAATATATTCTAATCTGGGATCAATAGCAACTTGAAGCTTACCCTGACCAACAAAATCATTGGTTGTACTAGAGTTATCATAATAAATAACTATTCTAGCTACCTGACCTGGAGCTATATTTAAGACCGGAGCTGTTGCTTTTACTGGTCTTGGAAACAAAAAGCTACCTACCATTAAGACGCCAATAATCAATAAAACACCTGGATTAAAAGCCCAAAAAACAGACTTTAATTTAGTTTCAACGGCTCTCAATTTCAAGCTACTGTTAAAAGGCATTTTGTTTTTGTTTTGATATCACTTAATTATTCTACAATTATTTAAATATGTAAAGCCCCACGGGAGCCCCACGGCGATTGAGAGAAGGCGTAGACGAAGTTGAACGCTGAACAGGAGGGCTTTGCCCGACTGGAGCCCCACGGCGATTGAAAGCCCGCCCTTGTCATTGCTTTACTTGTTTCAGGATCTCCATCTGAGACTTTATATTCTAAAGAGTATTCTTCTATTAATAAAATTGACGAAACAGTGTATAAGTTTCAAAGGTTAAAACCATATGGAAAAGAAAAGCTTTTTAGCTAAAAATGTTTATTTAATAACAACTATATTGATATTAATTGTGATTGGAATTGGCGCTTATTTTGTATATTCTCAAGTAGATACCTCCAACAAAGTTGCCCAAAATCTAAATCAATCAATCAATAAAATTAACCAAAATCGGAGCCAAACAACTACCTTAATAAACCAAGTTATCGAGGAAACAAGCAAAGCTTCGAGCACTAAAGATGTTTTGAGCTACAAAACAAGCCTGGATAAAGCTGCCAACGAAATAGCTAGTTTAAAAGAAACGACGACTAAAACCAAAGATGAAATCACAAACGGACCAACAGCAGATACCGCCGAATTTACCTTTCAAACCAAAAGACTACTAGACTACCGAACCGAAAGCCTGACAAATTTTCAAAACCTAATTAACACTAGTTTATGCTACAATGACAAGCTTAATTTGATCTATAGCTGGGTTCCAGAAATCGACAAACAATGGGGCGAATTAAACAGCAATGCCAACAACCAAACAGTAATAGAGTTGACTAACAAAACTGCAGCCAAAATCGATGAGAGTGAACTGATTTTACCAGAATTAATCAACTGTTTTAAAACCAATTTTGAAGATTTGATTCAAACCGACGAAAATGTAGCTTTAGAAAAAGAAATCGCCAATTATAAAAATTTATCTGCCAGTCTAAAAAAATTCTCTGCCAGTATCACCACCTTAAATCAGGCTGATTATAATAGTAGCTCGGCAGAAATCAAAAAAATTAGCCAAAATGAATCAGTTTTTCAAAAAACCAGTAAGGGTTTGATGGACAAAGCCATCGAAAAATACGCCATGACTAGCGAACAAAAAATTACCGCCCAAGAACAAGTTTTAAACGTGATTATTCGTAATTTAAAAGCCAAATATCGCCTTGATACAGAGATAAAATTGATTTAATTTTTAAGATTAACTTTGCCATTTGCATGCTTTTGCAGTAATAAGCGATGTGTTGCTGGGGTTTGTAGAACCTACGGCCTAATTATTTTCAAAACTCAAAGCCTTACAGCCGATACTTGGAGAAAGGCAGGTAGAAACTAGTGCAATACACCCTGGGATTTGCCCGAGTTCCTGCAGATTTTTTCATTCAAAATTTAGTTTTAAAGGAAGTTTTACGGTCAGGTTTATATAATTACTTGTTATTTAAACAAAAATCTGCAATAAAAACATCAATAGCCTAATTTCTATGAAAATGGAAGATTCACTTAAATATAAAAATCGAGAAACAAATCTTACTAAATTTGAAATACCTGTTAGTCCAGAGCGTAGCAGATACGATCCTAGAGCACAAGCTGAAATGCTTACAAGTCCATTTGACTATGAAGGATACAACCAATCGCTAAATGCTAAAGTAACTTCTGGTATTAGGATGTGGTCTTCAGTAGCCATGCAAGAACGAATGGTTGAGCAAATCGAAACGGGCAATCCTATTTTATTCAAAATATTTTTAAATGACTGGGAAAGTTTACACAGCAATGAGCCGTCTATTTTCGGAAAAGGCTACTTTTATTCAGAGTATCAAGAATGTTTCCATCCATCTAATGTAAATCGTGAACTATCTCAAAGACAACTTGATTTGCATCTAAGACATTTAAGCGGATGGGTAGAGCACGTAATCAAGCCATTATCGCAAAGACTTTTAGAGGCCGAGAAAAATTGTTCAATAGAGAGTAACTTCCTAGACCGCATATTACATCCATCTTTTGCTAAGGTTATGCACCAGTGTTTTAGTGCCAAACAAAATGAAATTGTAACGGGGCTTTTAAAGCTACAACCAACCAAAAAACAACTGGAAGGTGAACTAACAGATTCTATACAAAACCCAGATGCTAGTCTTTCACGACCAGTAGTTGAGAAGTGGCTTGATTACATGACTAAAACTTTGGAAATTTATGACACTTCACTTCCCACAAACACAGACAAAAAAATTATAATTAGATATCTTGGCCTAGAAGTGCCAGAAAATCTAGCGTTAATTGAAGATCTCCTTGCTCAGATAACTGCAAATGAGGAATTAATAGATTTGATATCCGATTTACCTGGAAAAATGAATTTTGGAGCAAAAGATGCTTTTGGTGCTATTAACTACCAAGAAAGTGACGGTGATAAAACTCTGGACGCACAAGAGCTAAAATTGGTTGAAAATCTTCTAATCGATGTTTCGCAACTATTGCACCCTGATGCTCCTACAATTATAAAAGAGTTTTTAACTTCACAAAATAATATTGATCTAAAATCAAACAATAATATAACAGCTGACTTGATATGCAATTCATATTATAGAAATCAATTAGTTTTTATTGAGGGTTATATACCTGAAAAAGGCTTGAGTCTGTCAGGACTTGCACATGAGCTAGGCCATTTTATAGCTCAAATACTTAATAACCGAAACTTTCCATATCTACATTCACTAGGATTTGCCAGAACTTATGTTGAAGTTCCTTCCATCTTGTTTCAACTTCTGTTTATGGAAAAATTAAAAAAATTAACTACTAAATCACAAAATTTACCCACAATTGACCAATTAAATAGAGATATTTGCAGATCAATAATAGTAAGATATATACCAAAGTGCTTATTTGAAATTGATTTTCTAAACAAAATTTCAATACTTACCCCTGAAAATATTGAACATGAGATTCAAAAATCCTATAAAGCTTTTTTTACAGATGAACACAGCGATGTAGAAAACCTTCTAAAGCAAACCCTTAAAAGATTATTACAACCTTGGAATGTATATAATTATCTAACTTCTCTACTTATAGTCATTCCACTAGTAAAACAAATAATTGATTCAGATTTTAATCCTGATAATAAAATAATAGATTTGATATCCGAGCTAATGGGTTCAGCAGGTATCGTAAGTAACTCAGAGATTTTGAGAGAAATCGATATTTCCGAGTCTCTAAATAATATTCATAGTTATATAAATGAATTGTAAGGGTTAAAAAAGCTATACTTTTAACAGTCAAAACCAAGTAGTAAGCCCTGGACTAAAAACTTAGGTTTTGCACATAGCAAGGAAGCTACAGGGTATTTCTACTAGCAAACTATTGTAATAGTTTTTCAATATTTTTCTTGACGAAATTAAAAAGATAACTATTTTTGTAAGTTAACTTAAATATTGATGTATGTTTTTAAAGATCAAGAATCTCAAACTTGTAACTACCCTTCTTGCTAGCATTTTTCTATTCAGCTTTTTAACAATTGCTTTACCTGTAAAAAGTGCAGAATTTTACCCAAAAAATGAAAAGGAACAAAATTTTGAAATCAAAGCCACCAGAGACAACGTTTACGCAGCTGGATCTGAAATTAGAGTTACAGAAAGTGTAGCTAAAGACTTAATTCTGGCTGGAAGTGAAATTTCTATAAAAGGAAATGTTGGCCGAAGCATTATCGCAGCTGGTTCCAAAATTGAAATAAATTCCAGTAGAGTTGGTGGAGCTACCAGATTGGCTGCTGGAGAAATCATCCTAACCGGAAATTTTGCAGAAGAAGTGATTGTGGCTGCATCCAGCGTTGTTATTGAAAACGCCACCATTAACGGCGATTTAATTGTATCTGCCGATAAACTAACCCTAAAAAATTCTAGAATTTCTGGAAACGCTAACCTTACATACTCCACTTTAGAAGGTGACGACCTTAAAGGTCAGGTGCTTGGAGAATTAAAGAAAAATAAGGTTGAACCCCAGCCATTTTACTCTGGTGAAAATCTCTACTCATTTTTGATTACTCAGCTTAGTGTAATTATCTTTTTATTAATCGTTAGTTCAATTTTATCCAAAAGAAATACTTTGGCCTTATCCGATATTGATTTTAGCTCTAGATACTGGAAAGATTTGGGAATTGGTCTAGGTTTTGCGATTCTAACCCTACCTGTAGTTGTCATTCTATCATTTTTACAACTATATCCACTAGCCCTTTTACTAGGTGCTATAATCTATTTACTATATTTCTTAAGCAGCTTTTTCTTACCGATTTATGCAGCAAATCTAGTTAAAAATACAGCCAAATTAGAAACTAAAATTTCTACACTAGTAATCATTACTTATTTAGTTATAGCTATTTTAAGCTTTATTCCGGTAGTAAATATAATCAGTTTTATCTTTCTATTTTTTGTTCAAGCCGCCAACTTTGGATACTTATCTAGAAAATTAAACCACACTTTCTTTGCCGCCCTACCCCCACCATCTAAACTTGAAATGAAAGAGGAAACAAAGAAAAAATCTGAAACCAAAAAAGAATCCAAAGAAGATGAAAAAGAAGATAAATCTGACAAAAAAGCTGACTCAAAGATGGAACAGGAATAATCTCCTAATTATCAATTTATTCAATTAAATCTTGATTATTGCTTAAAAAACAATAGGTTCTGTCGCTTGAAGTTGAATTTAATTCTATGCCTACTTCTGCGTTAAAATAAAATATAATTTTCTCAGCATTGAAAGTATCTCCTTCCTCATTTTCAAAGCTGCCTTCCACATTAAATGTAAAACACTCCTCTTCATAATTTAGGGTAACATCCACAATTGTTACCTTGAACCTATTATTAAATAATTTTTGATTTCCCAGGTCATATTGTCTTGATATTGTAATTTCTAATTCGCTGCTTACATATTCTTGTTTGAGTAGATCTAAAAATCCAAAATAAATATAATAAACCGAAGATTGAAGCAGAAAAAAATTATCAAATTGAGGTCTGTTTGGCAAGGTTTCTGACATTGTACGACAAATTACTTTTTAAAAGATAATCAACCTTTGTCTAACTAAAATTAATTATAAAAATTATCCGGGTTCAAATATTTGGCTAAACTGAATTACTGCAGATATCTTTAATTCTAGTCAAAATTAAGTTTAAACCATTTGCCCTAGTTGCCGTTAAATTTGCAGAAATACCGATTCGATCAAAGACTATTAATTGACTCTGCAAAACTGTCTGTGGCGTTTGACCATTATAAATCTTGATTACTAAAGCCAGTAAACCTGCAATAATCAATGAATCACTTTCGGCTTCAAAATAAATATTACCATCAGAATCTAAGTGGCTAATTATCCACACCCTTGAGGTGCAATTTGAAAGTTTGTTTTTTTCAATTTTATCCTGTGGTTTTAATTTGTTTAGTCCTCGACCTAATTCCACCAAGTATTCATATTTTTCCGACCAACTAGAGTAGATTGTAAACTCATCATAAATTTCATTTTCAATTTCCTGGATTGATTTTATATTCATAAAAAAAACTGCCAGAGAAGGCAGAAATTAGGTATCAATATTTTAGTTATCTACTTCAAGCTTGTTTTTAAAAAAGCAGAGTAAATAATATTTTTTAACTTTCAATAAGTGGCGGGACTGGCGGGACTCGAACCCGTGACCTCCGCCGTGACAGGGCGGCGCTCTAACCAGCTGAGCTACAATCCCACAAATTGATTTATTCTTTCAACTTTGTTTAATTTCTCCTTATTTGATTAGAAATAATCAGATTAAACCGAAATAAAATCTAAATTTAAACCAAATAAACAGAATTTATCCAAAATTAAGATGGTGGCGGGACCAGGATTCGAACCTAGAGTCTTCTGGTTATGAGCCAGATGAGATGCCATTACTCCATCCCGCGATTTAAAGAATAACTGTAATTAACCTTTAAAAAAAGATATTTTTTGTCAAATTTAGATTATCCCAGTCAAGTCCAATTTGGATGATTTGGTTGGTACGTTATCCGCAAGATTATGATTATTTGTTGCGCTATTAGCTTGGATGTCTTGTTTTAGGTTGTTTATATCAGATTTCAGGAGTTCAATTTTTTGAATAACTCCGCCGTCACCGTAAGAATCGGCTCCAACTGCTGCCATTTGTTGGCTTAATTCAGAGGTTTTTCTCCTGGATTCGGTTCTAAGACTTCTAACATCTTTTTCCAAGTTATCCAAATCAAAACGTAAATCATCAATTTGTTCTTGAATAGAAGTACCAGCTTGAGTTCTTGTGGCATCTTTTAGAGCTTGAATGTCTCTGGCTTGAGCTACCATTTTATCGTTAATATCAACAACTTTACCGGTTAGATTTTCAAAATGGCTGGAGATCGTTTCGTAGTTAGATAAAACTTTGGTGACTCTGTCCAAAAATACCACAAATTTCTTTTGATTGCTGTCGTAAGTTTCAATATAATCATTATAGATTTCGTTCAACATGTCCTTAGTTCCAGGATCTTTTAGAGAATTAAACTCAATTACCTGATCTTTTTTGTTATTACCTTTGTAAGATTGTGGCTTGGAATTATTTTTATTTTCTTTAACTCGTTTTGGCTCGGAATCAGTGTTGGTATTTTCTTCTTGATCGTCATTATCTTTAGTTTGTACAGCAGGTTTTGGGGTTGCTGGTTTAGGTTTTTCAATAGTAATTGGCTCGCTGCTATTTTTGAAAACAAACTCGGTTTCGGTGTCACCATTATCTTCTAAAATTGGATTTGGTCGATATTTATTATCATTAACCAGGGATTCCATGTTTATATCACCGTTCTTTTTAAGTTCTTTAATTGGCTCTTCAAAATCAACTTCATCTTCGCCCTCGTCATCAAAGTCAAAACTAGTGTCAATGTTTATAGTAGGAGGCGTGGTTACAGCTTCTGAAATTGTTGGTTTTACTGGGGTTGGTTCTGGTTTAGGCTCTACAACTGCTGGCTTTTCAATTTCTGGTTGGGATAAAAATGTAGGAACAGTATCCACTACCGCTGTGGCTGTAGCCGGAGCTTGCGAAAAATCAACTGGTTGACTTGGAAAAGCTGTAAAAGTGTTATTTTGTGTGGAAAAATCGTCGCTAGTTTGTACAAAGCTGGGTTTTTCTGGGATAATTTCCGGTTGTACTGGTGTCTGCGGGTTCAAAAACGAAGGATTGCTTTGAGTTGTTGTTGCTGGTTGGGCAATATTTTGACTCGGAATATTAAGATTATTTCCACCGAAAGTTTGATTAAAATCGGGAATTTGGGCAGTTGCAGAACTAACTACAGGCGCAGCTGGAACGAAGCTTGGGATTTCAGGTAAAGGTAGTGGTGTCGGTACACTGTTTATTTGTGGGGCAGCTGGAAACTGTTGAGCACTATAATTTGGTGCTAAAATTGGGCTAGGAACTGGACTCTGAGCAAAGTTGTTGTTAGTTGGAAATTGAGGAGCAGTTGGTTGAGTGTTAAATCCAGGGAAAGTGGCTGGTTGTGATGTATTTCCGTAACTTGGTGTCTCAGTAAGTGGTGGAATTGGGGTAACTGGAGCTGCTGCAGTTGCTACCGGTTGGGTGTTTGAGTTTTGATTATTGGCTAAATTTTCTGGAACAGCATTTTTTTGGTTGTCTTGCCACATCGAATACAAAATATCAACTAGTTCTTCTTGTTGCTCTGGAGTAGCTGTTTTAAGCCATTCTCGCCATTCTGCTTTTTCACTTTCAGACAAAAAATAACTAAATTCAATAGCTTCACTAGCTACTTTTGGAAAACCTTGTAAATTAATTATTGTTGCCATGTATAACTTTCAAACTTTAAGATTTTATCTTCGTTTTTGATTACTATTACCATTATAGCATGTAAAAATCATTTTGGAAAGTATTTTTTTAAAAAAAGCTAAATTTATTCCAAAAAAGCCTTAAATCCATTATTTTTAGGATACAACAATGCTATGAAATGAAAGGTTTTAAATATTTAGATACCCGTTTTGATCCATTATAGTCACTTTTTGCTCGTCAATTGTCAGATTTACACGATCGATACATAAAAATAAATCTACATGAAACTTGGTTTTGTGAGTTTTTATACCGGTTTTTTTATACACACTGTGCTTTTCTCCCAAAGACAAATGTATGCCCACAATTCTTTCATAGGCGGTGATATCATCCAGTGGTCTTTGCTTGCTAATGGCTCTATTTAGACCAAAACCGATTTCCCTAACCAACGGCCTTTCGGACTCTTTGATAAAATGCAAAACCTCGATAAATTTGTCGGGCGTATTTGGTCCGTAACCAACTACCAAACCTTTTTGTATATCTATTCTAAAGGGGTCGTAAAAACTTATGTTGAAACTTCTGTCTGCAAAACCGTAGATATAAATCGAACCATTCATACTCTCAAAATCTTTACTCTCAGTAAATACTTCACCAATTGGAAAGGTGCCGCCAATATTTTCCATGTTCGAATAATCTCCAATATTTAGTTTGGGTATCTCCAATTTACCCGTTGTTAAAGAGCTGTCTGAGTATGTAAATTCCAACTTGGTGGCTGCAGGTAACTGGTTTACTAATTGCTGAGCTTTTTTTTGATACCAATTTTGCTCTTCCTGATCATATTTTAAGGAGTTGATATACACATCAAACACATCAGGTTTGTTTCGGTGCAGATGCAAATGTTCAACTACTTTCAATTTTTTGGAAAACAAATGCAGTCTGATGCGAAAATCATCTAGACGAAAACTGCCAGATTGAATCAAAACCACCAAATCATAGGGTTTACAATTATTAAAAAGCTTTATAATCTCATCTTTTCCATATATAATCATCTCGTTAAAATCGTAGAAATTGGCTTTTTGACTTAAATTTTCTAGGGCAATTTTGTAACCTTCGGTTAGAATTTTTGTTAAATCATAATCGGTATCATAAATGACAACAACATTGTGATCAGGATCAATTTTTAGAGAATGTTGTAAGATATCTTGAATATTTTTAGACGCTTGCTTAACTAACTCTGGGGTCATATAATTATTCAATTTAATATAATTTTTGTTGTCTATATGTTTGACTACTTAAATGTTTTTAAATTAAAGTTAAGGTATAAATATGACAGATCCAAAATATCTATTTGCTTTTTACCTTGGAGGAAGTCACCCACAATCTAATATTGAACTCCATAATTTACAATTTGCGATTGGGGAAAAAATTGAAGACTGTTTTGTACAAATTAAAAAAGATTGGTTTGGTGATTTGGACGGATTGCATATTGATAGCTACATCAAGCTTGATTTTGCAAATGGTTATCAAATTGAAGTTTTGGAAAGCCCTGAAAAATCTGAAAATACTGATCTAAATTTATTCTGTGTACACCTTGGAGCTAAAGTTGAAGGCATTTTTGAGGAAGTTCATAAAACTGAATTCGTGGTAGCCAAAACTGCCAATCAAGCCCTAATTAAAGTCGTTCGAACTAAAGATCCAACTTGGGATGATGTTCACCGTGACCTACTTTATGATGTAGAAACTGTGATTAATTTGAGCCAAAAATACAGTCTAAAAATTACTAAAGTTGATGATGAAAAAACCTACAAAGTAGTTAATTTGTATAAAAAGATTTAAACTAAATTATATGTTTATTTCACAAAAACCAATAATAGTCTTATACGGAATTCCTGGAGTTGGTAAATTAACTGTAGCTAGAAAATTACACGAGATTAGCAAACTTCCTCTATTTCACAATCATTTATCTAAAGATTTAGTGGATTCTGTTTTTAAAAGCTCAAAGCGAATGGATTTAATTGATGAAATTAGATTTAGTTTTTTCAAAACGGCTTCCGAGCAAAATTTAGGACTGATTTTTACTTTTGTTTACGCCAAAGATGTTGATGATGATTTTATGAATGAGATTTTTAACATTGCTAAATCAAACAACGCACCCTTATTTTTTATTCAATTAACCTGCAAAGAATCCGTTTTAAAAAATAGACTTGCAAATGAATCTAGAAATAAGTATAACAAATTGCGGGATTTTAATTTATTACAAGAAACGATGAAAAAATACGATTTAATTAACCCCTACTCTACTGATGAAAATCATTTGATTATCGATACTACAAATCTAGAACCGCAAGAAACAGCTGATCAGATACTGCAATTTATTAAACAAATTTAAAACCTTGAATGATTAATTTTCAATCAATTTTAAAATTCTAATTGATAAACCAGCATCACCAACAACGTTTTAAATCTTAAAAATTTCTTCATTAAAATTTGCTTACAAATTTAAAATTAATAATTAAAAATTTATGCAAAAAAAACTCAACCAAAGTCATCGTTTGTTCACAAAATCCTGTAAAAATAAATGCCATCAAACTAGGTTTTGAAAAAGTTTTTCCAGATACTGTTTTTGAATTTGTTGGAGTTTCCGCAAAGTCTGAAGTTAGTGACCAACCCATGAGTGAAAAAGAAACTTATTTGGGCGCTTTAAATAGAGTTAAAAATGCCAAATTACACTCTCCAGATGCCGATTTTTGGGCTGGTATTGAAGGTGGCTTGGAAGAAATTGATGGCAAACTAGAGGCTTTTGCTTTTATCATAATTGAATCAAAAAACTTGCTTGGTAAATCCAAAACTGCTACTTTTGAACTGCCAAATAAGGTTGCAGAATTAATTCATTCTGGTATGGAGCTGGGTGATGCGGATGACGTGGTTTTTGGTGGCAATAATTCTAAACAAAAAAATGGGAGTGTGGGTATCTTGACAAAAAATTTGATAACTAGAACTAGCTATTATACTGAGGCCGTGGTACTTGCTTTAATTCCTTTTATCAATAAAGAACTTTATTAAAAATATATGTTCACACCAAATACTCCACAACAGCCACAAACTACCGTCATGAATTATATGGGGTTAGTTATCTGTGGTGGGCTTGCAATTATAGGTATTTCTCAGTTATTTACAAATCGATTTGAAGATGGAATCATCAATATAATTATAGGTAGCTCTTTAACTTCAGTTTTTTTTCCATTTGACTACAACAAAGCTAAAACATGGCAAAAAAGTTTGATTATAATTTATACTTTAGCCATTTTAGTCGCTTTTGTTTTTGTACTTTTCAATGATTTTAGTAAATAAATTTTGACATCTCACAAATATTATAGAATAATAATTTTATGCAATCCTTTGTAACTACAACTACTACCATAGCCCAATTTCGGGAGTAGTTTTGTTTTACAAAATAATTTTTCTCCCACTTTAGGGAGATTTTTTATTGCTTGCACAAATTTTAAATAAAGTTTTTGTTTAAATCATCTTACTCTATGCCCATCTTTCACAATAACAATATCTATGCTCAAGCCATAGAAATAATTGATAGTGGTCGTAAAAATATTGTAAATTCGATTTATAGTGAAAGCACAAAAAGCTATTATTTAATCGGTAAGCTGATTATTGAAGAAGAGCAAAATGGACAAAATAAAGCTGAATATGGAGCAAAAATAATTGAAAATCTGTCAAAAAATTTAACTTTAAAATATGGTAAAGGTTTTTCTAAATCAACTTTGAAAGATTGTAGAAAATTTTATCAAAAAATCCAATCGCTGGCTGGAGAATCTCGGATTAAAAAAAGCCAGCCACTGACTGACCAATTGAAATTTAAATTATCTTTTACGCACTATACTTATTTAATAAGGTTAGAACATAAAGAAATGAAATTTTATGAAAAATATGCAATAGAGCAAAATTTATCAGTTAGAGAGTTGGAAAAAGCTGTACAAAGTAATGTCATTTTAAGGTTAGAATCCGATACATCAAAAGACCAAAACCCATACCATTTACAACCAAAAGATATTATAAAAGACCCCTACATATTAGACTTTTTAGGGTTAGATGAAATTAAAAATGGTGAAGAAAATTTGCTTGAAAATAGTTTAATCCTGCACTTAGAAAAATTTTTATTGGAGTTGGGGAGAGGCTTTGCTTTTGTAGGTCGCCAGTATAGGTTGACTTTAAGTGAAGAAAGTTATTATGCTGATTTAGTTTTTTATAATATACCACTAAAATGCTATGTGGTTTTGGAACTAAAAACTAGGAAATTAAAACACTCTGATTTAGGACAATTGCAAATGTATGTGAATTATTTTGACAGGGATATTAAAGAAGAAACTGACAACCCAACAATTGGCATTCTGCTATGTAACGATAAAAATCAAAAGGTTGTAGAATACACCTTACCTAAAGAAAACCAAACAATTTTTGCCAGTAAGTATAAACTTTATTTACCTACCAAAGAAGAGCTTGAAAAAGAGCTTGAAAATTAAGTTTTTAACTCAAAGCTATCAGTCTTTACTATAATTTAAAAACAATGATATTTAAAATTACCACCCTATGTCTATCTCAAAAAACTCTCAAAACCCAGAACTAGATAAGTCGGGCCGAGGGCTACCGGTCGCCAAAGGCTCCCTAGCACCCTTGAACACAAAACGTCATTCTTTTGCTCATTTAATGGCCGCAGCTGTCAAAGACATGTTCCCTGAAGCTCAATTCGGCGTTGGTCCTGTAATAGAAAATGGCTGTTATTACGACTTTATTTTACCCCGAACTCTGATTCCAGAAGACCTAGCACTACTTGAAAACAAGATCAAAGACATGTTAAAACAAAACCTAGTTTTTAAAAGGCAGGAAATTAGCTTAGAAGACGCCATAATTCATTTTCAAGATCAAAACCAACCACTGAAAGTAGAACTGCTAAATGATTTGAGGACTAAAGGAACAACTAGTATGAGTGAAGAGGAGAGAGCAGATTTTGAGAACCTATTAAGGATAAATTTTAACGAAATTGAAAATATAATTTTAGATTTTGGAGGTGTGGTGTTTGAACAACAACATAAAGCTGTAATTCAATTTTTAAAAAAAGAATATCAATTAAGTTTTGATGATTCAAGTGTCTGGAAAAAATGCTTGGTCAATAACAGTTTTGTTGAAAGTGAGTTTTGGTTGGATTATGCTAAAGAGATAGGGTTGGAAGAAAAATTTGGTTTAGAACTAGAAAGAATATTTTTCGAAACTAATTCTGTGAATAAACAAATAGAGACTTTGATTAATAAAGCTAAATCAGAGAATAAAAAGGTTTATTATTTAACCAACACTAAAGCTAGAATTTTTGAAAATAGAAAAAATGCAGATATCTTTAAATTATTTGATGGGGGTGTAACAGATTTAGAAGTTGGAGTATCAAAACCAGATGTTAAAATTTACACTACCCTCATTAACAAATTTGAATTAGATCCAAGAAAGTCTTTGTTTATAGATGATAATTTAGTAAATATTGAAACTGCAAAAAAATTAGGTTTTCAAGCTATTTGTTTTGATGGTGAAAATACTAACTTTCAAGATATTTTGTTTAGTAATATTAATACTCCAACCATCACCCTCTACCGTCTAGTCAACGAAACTACAGGTGAGATTTTGTTTGAAGATTTGTGTAAAGGTCCTCATGTAGAGCATGTCAAAGAAATGCGAGGTTTAGGTTTTGCCTTGGATAAATTCTCGGCTAGTTATTGGCGTGGAGATCAAGAAAGAGATATCAGAATGCAAAGAGTTTATGCCTTGGTTTTTGAAAGTAAAGAGGAATTGAACGACTTTCAAACAGCTAGGGAAGAAGCTAAGAAAAGGGATCATAGACTTCTAGGTCAACAAATGGAAATTTACACAATTAGTGAAGATGTTGGGGCTGGTTTGCCAATTTATTTACCAAAAGGAGCAGAAATCAGGCAATTACTAGAAAAATATTGTTACCAAGAAGCCAAAAAATCTGGTTATCAATATGTTTACACCCCTCATATTGGTAAAAGCGATTTGTTTGCAAAATCAGGGCACTTGGATCATTATGCAGATGGGATGTATGCCCCAATTGATATGGTAAACCTAAAGGGAGAAGGCGCTTTGGAAGGTGGAAAAACTGAAAAATTTTACCTAAAACCAATGAATTGCCCTATGCACCACCAAGTCTATCTAACTAAACCAAGGAGTTATAGGGAATTACCTTACAGGTTGTACGAATACGGTACAGTTTATAGATATGAAGAAAGTGGAACTCTCACAGGTATGATTCGAGTAAGGGGTTTTACTCAAAATGATGCCCATGTCTATTGCCAAACTAATCAACTTAAAGAGGTAATTGAAGAAGCTTTGAATAGAATGATTAAAACCTACAAAGATGTTGGAATTGGTGATTACAAAATACGTTTTAGTTTACCTGATTTTGTGAATGAGAAAGAAAAATTTGGAGAAGAAACCGAGGAATGGATAAATTCTGTATCAGCGATGAGACAAGCTTTGGATGAATTGGGTATTGCATATTATGAGGCTGTTGGAGAAGCTGCATTTTATGGGCCAAAAATCGACATCCAAGTTAAAAATGTAAATGGCAAAGAAGACAGCCTTTCCACTATTCAAGTGGATTATTCAATCGCTCCAAAATTTGGAATAACCTTCACAAATGACCAAGGAAAGGATGAGGTGCCAGCAATTATTCACATGGCATTAATGGGAAGTGTTGATAGGTTTATGGCATTTATGCTTGAAATGACAGCTGGTAGATTACCATATTGGCTAGCTCCAACTCAGGTCAAAATCCTAACTATTAATACTCAACCAGAGACGATGGAATATGTTGAAAAAGTTAAATCAATTCTGGGAGAAACTGTACTCATGAAACCACTAAAATACAACGAACTAAGGTTTGAAGTAGATGATCGATCGGAAAGTCTAGGTAAAAAAATTCGTGAAGGAGAAATGCAAAAAGTACCAGTGCTAATAATTGTCGGGCCAAAAGATATTGCTGAAAATCAAGTCTCAGTTAGGACTCAGGAGGGGGAGAGTAAGGTTGGATTAGGGGAGCTAAAAAATTATTTAGAACAAATGTAAATTTTGTTTATAATCACGTTTATTATCTTAAATTATGCCAAAAATTACAATCAAAAGAAGTTCAAACTGGTTCTGGATGGTTAGAAAACTAAACGTTAGAATTAACGAGGAAGAAGTTGGTCAAATTGGCAACGGTGAGACTAAAACTTTTGAAGTTGAGCTTGGAGAAAACACAATTTTTACCCATTTAAAAGGTGGGAAAAGCGAAGAATTAAAAGTTGATGTTCAAGAAAATCAGAATATCAAACTTGTTGTTTCACCAAGCCAATTTGATGTTGTAGCCACGATTGCTACGATTATCATTATACCAATATTGGTTGTTTTTACCGGTCCATATTTTTATCTAAATTATATTTACTATTTAATTTCTTCAGTACTAATACTAATCGTGTTTAGTGTCAGAAGTATATTGAAAATCACTGCTTTTGAGTTGAGGAAAAGCTAAGGTGCTTTAAATTGGTTATTTCGAGGATAGATATTGACTCAAGTTACCAAATTCGGTCTAAAAAAGTAACTATACTTACTAAATTTGATCTTAAAAAGTGATTTAGATTGCTAAAAATAATTTTGTGATAAACTCTGAAAATTGGACAGAGAATGTTTTGTAATCAATTTAATTAACTCATCAAATTTAAAATCAATATGCAAGCAAATTCACAAAATACAGTCAGACCAAAGATTTTTGACATGTCTTTTGCTAGTGTTTACAAACTTTATATCCAAAAAGTTGAAAGAAAAGGTAGGACTAAAGAGGAGCTTGATCAAGTAATTTTGTGGCTTACAGGTTACTCTCCAGAGGAGTTTGAAAACCAAATAAAAAATATGGTAAATTTTGAAGTATTTTTTAAAGAGGCAAAACTAAATCCACTGAGAACTTTAATCACAGGTGTTATTTGTGGAGTCAGAATTGAAGACATTCAAGATCCTTTAATGAAAGAAATTCGCTATATGGATAAACTGGTTGACGAGCTTGCCAAAGGCAAAACTATGGATAAGATTTTGAGGAAAGTGGTATAGATTTTCCAATCTTTGATAAAACAGTTAAGTATTCATCTGAGTACTTTAGAATTAAAGACAACACGTTTGTAAAAATCGGCACAGGCAATCCTCCGGCCTACATTACCCTTTCTGATGGTTTAGATCAAAACCTTAAGGATAAAACTAATAGGTGTGGTACTTACGTAGTTTATCAAAGTGAAAAGGAAAGAGATGCGGATCTAGGTGTATGTGTATAAATAAATAATGTACTAAATATGCCAAAAATAATTATTCATAGAAAACCTAACTTTTTGTATAGTGTCCGTAAAATCAATGTTCAAATCAATGATCAAGAAATTGGTATGATTGCCAATGGAGAGACAGTCAGTTTTGATTGTAAACAAGGTAAAAATTCGATAATGCTTCACATTAAAGGGGCTAAAAGTAATGTCTTGAATTTTGAAGTTTTAGATAAGGATATACAAGTAACTGCTCAAATCTCCAAGTTTGATACGTGGGCAACTGTCATGGCATTTCCTTTGATTCCAGTTTTAGTAATATCCACAACTCCCAAAAACTTTTTAACAATAATGCTAATTGTTATAGTCTTTTCTGCAGCATATTATCTGTCTCAGTATTTATTGAAGCTAAATTCTTTCGTTTTAAGTGTTGATTAATAGCTTTGATTTATGGACCTATTTAGCGGTCTTTTGGCTGTTGGGATTTTCACTACATCACAAACCAAGCGCTTCCCAAATTAATGTTTACCCCAGCTTTTTTTACCGAAGATCTAGTTTGTATTTTTTCTCCATTCATATACAAAATTTGCACTTCGCCTGTAGTATTATTTCGAATCACAATGTCAGCTTTTTTATCCTGATTAAAATCAGCAGTAGCCGTAATTTGCCAGCCATTAAGAGAGACTACTTTTCCTGTTGAATCCTTCAAGTTGGATCTGTAAAGTCCTGGAATCCAAACTCTAGTTTCGCCAGTAATGTAATTGAACCACAAGAAATCCTGTACACCATCTCCGTTAAAATCTGCAAGCGTAGATATTTTCCAACCGTTTTGGCTAGGGATATTTGAACTTTGACCCGAAATAAAAATCCCACTTATACTGGTTCTATTTTGATTATCTAAAATCCAAATCACTTGCTCACCTGTCCAGGGATTATAGAAAAGAACATCAGGTTTATTATCAGCATTAAAATCTGATGCTGTAATTAATTGCCAACCTCTTAGCGGATTAGATTTTCCATTTACCAATATTTCAGTTACAGAAGTTACAACATTATTATTTATATATAAAATCATTTGCTGACCAGTTTTGGCGTTAAAAATTAACAAATCCATGGAGCCATCTCGATTAAAATCAGCAGCCGAAACCACCTGATAATCTTTAGCTAATACGTAATCTTGATTTTGAGTATTTTTCAAGGTTGATTTTTGAGTAACTATATTTTGGTTTTGATACCAGATATGAATTTTTCCGTTGGAAGTATTTTCAAAGACAGAGTCTGGGGTGGTATTTGTGTCAATATTTTTTACTACTGCTAGTCGATAACTTGAGGGAATAATTTCAGTTGTATTGAGAGCGCTAACTAAATTTAAATCGCTAGTTTGATTTGCTAAACCATCTACTTGCCAAATTTTTACGTTACCGGAAGTTTTATTTCTAAATTGTAAAGTCTGATCAACACGATTTGAAGCTACATCGGTAGTATTTCTAATGTTTATTTTTACCTCAGCTTCCTTAGACTGATTGCCAAAGTTATCAAGAATTTTATATTTAAAGATATCATTTAAATCGAGATCTGTGAGTTTAGTTTGGGTGAAAATGTAACTACCGGTTTTAGGATCTTTATCTAAAATACCAAATTGTGGTTGCTGGGTGATCTGGATTTCGTTTAAGTTTTTTATATCTTGATTTTTAAAAGTGTCGTTGGCTAGTAAATCTAAAATTCTGCTACTTCCTTCAACAATAGTAAAATTATCATTATTTGCCACAGGAGCAGCCACGGCAATGTTTAGATTTTTAATATTAACTGTAACAGTACCGATATTAGAAACTTGTCCTTTGGAATCTGTGATTGTGTAAATTATACTGTCGGTTTGATCTGTAGTGATTTCTTTGTTTGAAGTATAAACAATTTGTTTAGACTGGTTGTTAAATACAGCATTTCCAAACTGGGGTTGTGATAAAATATTTACAGTACTTGTTTTGATATCTGCATCTGGAGTTGTGTCGTTAGCTAAAACATCAATTGAAACTGAACCAAGCTCATCTACGTTTGCTGTATCATCAGTGGTAGTTGGAAGGACAGGGGGTTTTGAACTTAGGTTAATAAATCCAGTTGCTTCAGCTCCCCAAAGGTCTTTGACTTTAATCTGAACTTTTTCATCGATGCTAGTTACGCCAGGATTTGGTACGTAAACAAATTGTCTGGTATTTTTATCAAATGATAACTGTCCTGAGGTTGGAGTAGTTAGATAGGTTATTGAATCGTAATTAATTTCTGAATAATGCCGATTTGGCCATTGTGATGGAATTCTTTTTTCAATTGCCGAACGATTGAAATGATCAATTATGGTGTTGGCTAAATCAATTTTGGTTGTTGTTGAAGTAGAGACCTGATTTATCTGACCTGTAACTATAGGAGCACTATTTACTAAAATTTCCACTTTACCTTTAACTTCAAAAGGGACTTTTCCATCAGTTACAACATAGGTGGTGTAAGACCGATCTTCTTGACCAGGTTTAACTGGTAAAACGTCGGGGTCAGTTGAAACATTGGTATATTTTAGATATTGCTTTCCATTTACAGTAACTATTTCACGCTTACCAATTTTTGAGCTTGCGGTTGTATATATATCATTTTCTCCGTATAATCTAGTGATTGTTAAAGGGTCACCGTCGGCATCAGTATCGTTAGCTAATACATCAATCAATACCGAACCGCCTTTTTCAACAACAGCGTAGTCAGTTCTTGCTTTTGGAGATTCATTGCCTCTTCTCACATCCAAGTTCACTTTTATGGGTAAAGATGCTGGAGTATTTGGTCCTGAAATTGTAAATTCAAAAGAATCTAAATAGGGTTGAGCTAAAGGCGTTCCATTAGTAAATGGAATTATGTATAACGAGCCAATATTATCTCCAGGAATATAGTCTAGTCCTTGTCTTATATAGACTAAGTGATTGTTAGTTTTTTTAGTTATTGCAAACGTTTTAAGATTTAATTCAGGAATTGGAGTATCTAAAAAATCAGAAATTTTTACTTCCTTGTAAGCATTTGTAAAAAGAGTTAAAGGAGGTACTCCAGCTTTAGCTTTAATACTGGATTGTTGACTTTTATCAAAAATATTTAGCGTTACTGTACCCGTTTTAGGTTCATGAGAAGCTGCACCAAGTCTAAATTCAAAACTATCTGTGGTTGAAACTGTGTTTTGTGAGTCATTAAATGCTGTATAAATTATATCGTAAGTCGTCGGATTACAAGAGCTTTGGTTTTGACTTGATTTGATAGTTAAAGTTCCCTTGGTAGGTTGCCGAGAAATAACCATATCTTTGAAAACTGTTTCTTGATTAAGACAGTTTTGATACTCAGGCTCGTCTAATTTTACTAAATCAAATGGGTAAATTTTCAACGGCTCTGTTTCATAGACTGAGTAAGTTAGATTTACAGCAGAAAGAAAAGGTATTATTTCAGTACTTGGAACGAATGTCTGAGAAACTAACAGTATGTGCTCAGAAGTTGCTCCTTTTGTATCTCTTAATGTGAAATCAATGTAATCATTAAACTTATCTTTATCCAGTGGAGGAGTATAAACAAGTTTATTATTAATGATTTCTATTTTACCGGAATCTCTTTGTCCAAAGGCTGAGTTATAAATCACTGCTTTATCAATGAATATTGCATCATTATCTGGATCAGTTGAATTTGAGACTACATCTATGGTTAACGGAGTGTTTTTGTTCGTTGTGTGTGAATAGTATCCATTGTATCTAGGTGCATAATTTCCTCTAGAAACTTCCAAAGTAATATAGCCAACATTCGATCTAACACCGTTTTTCCCTAAAATAGAATAAGAAAATTGATCGTAGAATACTTTTCCGGTTGGAATTACAAAATAGGTATTTGAAAAAACCATTTGGCCATATTCAGGACCTTGTGATATACCCGAAAATTCCATTCTTAGCCCTTCTTCAATTATAAGGCTACTTGCATCTATTCCAGAGCTACTGGAAACTAGTGAAGCTAAATTTAAAATTGAACTTTGAGTACCTGTTTTTACTTTAAATAAGGCATTTTTAGCTACTGGGGCAGAGTTTAAGTTTTGTACTACATTAATAAATACTGTAGCCGTAATTATTTCGCCAGCTCTGGCCACTAGTGAATATGTAAAGCTATCTGTACCGGTAAAATTAAGATTTGGAGTATAAAGTGCTGCTGTTGTTGAAGGGTAATTTTTTCGAACCATTTTTCCATTTTTCGGCTGTCCAATATTTATCAAATAATCAGCAGTTGAGTTTGGAACAAGATCATTGTTTAAGAAATTAATTTCAGTTTCAGTGTTTAATTTTACTTCTGTATAATCATTAAAAGCGTACACTTTAGCATTTGGATTTACTGCTCGAACTATAGCTTTGGCCATATTTACTGAACCTGATTGTGACTTTGATAGATACTCTGGGTTTTTAAAGGAAGTATCTTGTAAAATTGCTATTATCTGATCGTATGTAAGACTTGGGTTTTTGCTTTTCATCGACCCAATTACTCCAGCAACTACTGGTGAAGCCATGGAAGTTCCACTTAAATTAGCATATTTTATGTCTTTTTCTACTGGTATAGCGGAAAATATACTCACTCCTGGAGCAAGAACTTCTACTTTAGAGGTACTGAAGTTACTAAATTTAGCTACTTTTTGTTCACGATCTGAAGCTCCTACTGTTATAGTATTATTTAAAGCCGCAGGAACTACTAGAACTTCTGTACTACTTGGGCTGATTTTCCCGGCCAAATAGTTATCAATTGATACACCATCTAGACTCATACCAGAATTTCCAGCGGCTACAACAACGCTAGAACCTTTATTTCTAGCAGTATTAATCAGATTTTGAAAATCGTTAATTACGGGAATAAAAGAAGGGTCCTTAGCAGGAATATTTCCTCCAAGACTCATATTAATGATATCGGCACCGTTATTTACTGCATAAGAAAGACCACTTAAAACATTACTAAATGAACCGGATCCGGCAGCATTTAAGACCTTAACTGGAACGATAGTTGCTCCAGGACAAATTCCAGCCATACCTTCGTTATTGTTGGTTTCAGCTGCGATTATACCAGCTACATGAGAGCCGTGATAGTGATCGTCATCAGCGTTACTAGAACCATCAAGAGCATTAAACCCTTTTGGAAATGCTGGAGTTAATCCGCCGATAGTGTTTTTTAAATCTGGATGTTCATAATCTACACCGGTATCCAAAACGGCAATTTTCATTTTCGAACAACTAATACCTAAACTGCTCGCTTCGTTGTATTTGATATCAATGTCTTTTGGGAAAACATCGTTATAATACCTAGAATTTCCTTGATTATTTAAATACCATTGACTTCGGTAATTAGTATCATTTGGGGCTTGATCAATAGTAAAGTTAAAATTTGGAATAGCCGCTTCAAATAGACCACTATTTTGTAAAATTTTTAGCGAGCTCTGATTGACGGATTCGATTCGATTTCCCTTTTTAAGTTCATCTTTTTCTAATACGTATTCCTGAGCTAAAAGGCTGGAAGAGACAGTGTAGTAATTTTCTAGACCCAAAACTGGTTTTACTTCCACGTCAGAAATCTTTAATTTTTCTTTTAATAAGCTACCGCTTATTTCTTTTCCAGGTTTTACTTTTAGTAAAAATTCACCAGGAACTGACTCAAAATTGTCGTTAATTCTTTTTTGATCTGCTTCGCTTTTAATATTGGACTGCTTAAAATTATCAGAACTATTACCAATTTGATTTTGATTATCCTTGTTCAACTCGGCTAACTCACTTTTTTGATTTTCAATCAGGTCTTGAACTTCTTGTGGACTTCTGTCTTCGCTAAAGGCTGCGGCAGTGACTGTTTGGGCTTCTTGTGGATTTTTATTGCTAAATATTGCCGATATTACACCGACTTGGTTTAACACCAGACCTACAATCAAAATTACTGTCAAAAATCCTCCTAAGCCTAAGAATATAACTTTCTTAGTAATTGCTTTGCCTTTATATAAAAACATAAAAATATATTATTTACTAGTTTAGTATCAAAATAGTATACAAGTGTGACACTGTTGAATAGGTATTAGTTTGTAAATAACTAAAATGCATATTTTACCTAAAAGTTCAACAGGCATTCTAATTTGAGAAGTAGAGAAAAATCTTGACACTTTTTTTGAAAAAATATAGCTTTAGACGATTTATAAATTAACACTATTATATGTCTTCACGCAATCCTCTGTCTTGGTTTGAAATCTATGTAACTGACATGGATCGAGCCCGAAAATTTTACGAAACTGTAATTGGCTTACCGCTATCAAAAATTGAAGTTGGTGATTTTGATGGAATAATGTATGGTTTTCCAATGGTCATGGGCGGGGAAGGAGCTAGTGGAGCTTTAGTCAAATGGGAACAGCAACAACCATCTTCTTCAGGTACTATAATTTATTTTGATTCTAAAGATTGCGATATAGAGCTAAGCCGAGTAGAAGCAGCCGGTGGAAAAATTTTACAACCAAAAATGAAAGCTGGAGAATTTGGCTTTTCTTGTTTAGTTTCTGATACAGAAGGCAATACTTTTGGCTTTTATTCAGATAAATAATTATGTACAGTTACACAATTTTATATGTGGGAAATGTTGGAAAATCGATGGGGTTTTATGAAACTGTCTTTGGTTTACAGCAAAAATTTATTACAGATGAAAAAGATTATGGTGAATTAGTTACTGGATCTACCACCCTATCTTTTGCTTCACACATCTTAGCCAACTCCAATTTAAAAGACGGTTTCGAGCCTGCTAGTAATCAGCAAAAGCCTTTTGGAATAGAGCTTGGAATGGTTGTTGAAGATGTCCCAAATACGGTTGAAAAAGCAATACAAAATGGAGCTAAACTACTAGCACCTGCAGTAACTAAACCTTGGGGTCAAGTGGTAGCCTACATCCAAGACCTTGATGGTTTTTTGGTGGAGATTTGTACAAAAATTAGTGATTAGATATTTATATATAAATCAAGTATTCAAGTATTCAATTATTTAATTGATGGCTTTTATTAATTGTAGATAAATATATTTGACAAGATTGTTGGTGGTGACTTTACAAGTTAATTATATGCACAACTTAAAAACTATTACAATTTTAGGTGCTTCAGGAAATATCGGCCAGGTGTTGGTAAAATATTTAGCTGATAAAGGCTACAAAATCAAGGCTGTTGGTAGAAGTACTCCGAAATTTAAGCAAGATAATGTGAAAAATATTGCCATAGATTATGCTAATCAAGAACAAATAAACGATGCCATTCAAGGTTCAGAAATCACCTATATGCTCATAGGTTTGGAATATAAAACCAAAATTTGGGAAAGGGATTGGGTGCCATTAGTCCAAAGACTAATTCAGGGATGTGAGGTTTCTAAATCCAAATTAGTATTTTTTGATAATGTTTACGGCTACGGTTTAAAGGAAGGAAAAATGGTCGAAAATTCACCTTTAAATCCTGAAACTAGAAAAGGCAAAGTTCGAAAAGAAATGCAAGAAATATTACAGGAAGCACATAGCAATAAACAGATTGAATTAGTGATTGCCAAGTGTGCTGATTTTTACGGTCCAGGCATAACTACCTCAGTTTTGGGTGAAAGATTTTTAGGTTTTATAACTAATAAAGACACCATAGAAATTTTTGGAAACCCAGACAAAAAACACAATTATACCTATATTCAGGACATACCTCCAGCTTTAGAACTTTTAGGAATTAGTGATTTTCAAGGGGTGATTCATTTGCCTACAGGTCAAGTTCACACCGGTCAAGAATTTAAAAATATTTTAGAAAAAGTTACTGGGAAAACTCTGAAATTAACTGGTTTAAGGCAGAGTACAGTTTTCTGGTTGGGTATCTTTATCCCAGTTTTAGGAGAACTATACGAGATGATGTATCAAAGCGAAAACGATTATGAATTTGATTCTAGTAAGATAATTAAACTATTTCCAGAATTAAAAATAACCAGTTACGAAGATGGCTTTAAAGAAACTCTGGACTGGTATCAGAAAGCCTACACGAAATAATTACAAAAGAAACGGCTTTATAATTATACAAAGCTTTACGAATCAAGAATAAAATATTTATATCACCATATTTTAAAACAAGTGCCTTTATGGCTAAATATGTAAACAAAACCCAACCTACAGAAATCAATGTAGAAGATTTTATTAAGCAAAATGCTAAACCACAATTTGTGGATGACTGTTTAAAACTTTCAAAATGGATGGAAAAAGCTACTGGTAGCAAGGCAGTTGTTTGGACAAACATCATTGGCTACGGTAAATATCACTATATTACTAAAGCCTGTGAAGCAGACTTTTTTATGACTGGGTTTGCTCCACGAGCCTCCACAATAGCCATTTATATCCTGGGGAAAGTAGAAGGCAATGAAGATCTTTTAAAAAAACTTGGGAAAGTAAAAATGTCAGGAACTTGCATACATATTAAATCTTTGTCTGATATAGATCTAAATGTTTTAGAAATAATGGTTAAAAAAGGGCTGGAATATATGAAAGCAAATTACAAAATATTAGAGTAAAATTTTAAATATCAATTTAAAGAAATTAGTAAAAAAATTTATGAAAAAACAACCCAAACCACTATCAACCAAAGTACCACCAATTCCTTCCAGTGATCATAGTATTATCCAAGATTGGATCAAAAATAACACTTTGCCAGCCATGCAACCGATTGCGAAAAAAATTGATACACTAATTAATAAATTAATTCCAAACTCATATTATTCAATAAAATGGGCTAAAGCTTATTATGGAAGCAAAGAAAATGGCTGGATGATTGAATTAGCCCCAAATATGGTAACAGTAAACATTGTTTTTTTAAAAGGTGCCAATTTCCAAAATCAACCTCCCCTTGGCACTGGAGAAGATTCTCGTTATGTAAAACTTAGTACCCTCGAAGAAGTAGATAAACCAGAAATACAAACCTGGCTTAAAGAAGCGGTTAATACAGCAGGCTGGAAGTAAATAATGTCTTTAAATTCTATTTTATTATTTAGAAAGTTTGGTCATCTAAATATTTGTGAGAATACAAAAAACATTTTTCAAGCTGGTTAATAATATTTTGGTCTTGGATTAAAAAAAATCTTGGGCCTCTGTATTCAGGCTTGTTAACAGTATCGATAAACATTGAAAATTCACTTACAAAAAAAGAAACACCTTGTTCAGATTCATGCCTTGGAGTACAAAAATATAAAGGTCTAAGTACAACAAAAACTTGATCACGCTGCTCCATATTTTGTGACAAACCTAAAACCAAGTAAGTTCAATGCTCTATGCCAAGTTCTGGTTGACGTTTGTAGTGATAATATAATTGGCCGGGCTTTATAATATTTTCCATAATTAAGGAAATATTAATATATTAATTTACTTTTTCACCAATTCTTCAGCGATTTTCAATAGTTTTGTAGTTCTTACTTCAGGTGAATCATCTAAATTTGAGGCATTAAGTTCATAGACAGCCAACCCTTTTTGGAAATATAATTTAGCGAGCCCAATATTTGTTGCTGAGTAAGCATATTGCTCTATTGCTGGTTGTGGCTTGTAGCCAGTTACAGTAGTGCTTCCTTCAAACTGACGCATTTGGAAGCTTTGAGCCTCATTTTCGGTAGCATTAGTTCTTACAGTAATAGATAAAGTGTGAGATGGAATTCCACCACCTAAATCACCAGAACGATATTCACATCTGGAAATATATTCATAACCACTTTCTCTTGGTTTCAATTCTTCATAAATTTTAAAATCTTGACCTGGAAAAACACTATTCGCTAGACTAGCAGGCAGTTTTTGGCAAGCATCAATTGGGGTTACAGTTTTTAGAACGGCCAACAAATCAACCTGATTAGATGTTGAAGCTGGTGCTTGGCTTGTAGACTGGTTATTTTGGTTACTACTTTGGCTACTAGCTTGGCTAGAATTGTTGCCATTACTTCGGTTATTTGAAGAGGCAAAAGCTATACCCCCACCAATTACAGCCACGGCAATCACAACTGCAATAATTATATTTGTACGATTTTTCATAATGTCCTAAATAGATATTTTTTTTAAAAAGAGTCAAATCTTACTAAAGATTTTTTAGGAGAAAATTATCACAATCCAGTATAAAATTAGGTAAATTTAATTGGTGTATTTTATTTGTATAAATATCCCAGAGCATTCTTCATGGTCCAAACTTAGGTTTTAGGGGCAGTAACTCGAACTTGGGTTTGATACTTGCAAGGAGCTTACGAGTTGGAGAATCATTTAGAAAAGATTAAACTAAAGGTAAAACCCCCCTTATTTAATTTTAAAACTTTTGGTAGAATAGTATTAGACAATTAAACTATTATTAATCTGATAAAAACTACTCACCAACGTTTTAAGTTATTCACCAGATCGATCATTGTGCCTAATCCTACCACCACAAAATACCTAACTCAAGAGCAGTTAAGTCAGTTAATTTTAAATAGATATGAGGGCTTGGTTCCTCAAAACACTTGGGGTGAGACTTCTTATTTTTACAATCCAGGTTTAAAGCTCTCTAGAGGCACCTATTTTGTTACTTTAAAAGCTAAAAATGGAGAAAATGACATGCAAGCGAACTCCATCGAGAAGATGTTTACAGACTTAATTTTGGTACTGACAAAAAAACCTTTTTAGAATTATTTCAGAGCATTCCTAAACGCCCAGCAAAGGGTGGTATAATCACTGGCAACTATGATTTTACAGAATTAGATAAATTAATGCCGCATCCAGTTTATGGTTGGATATATTGGCTATGTGTTCTAAATCCTAGTCAATCAACTTTTGATGGGATTTTACCTTTACTCGATAAATACTACCAAGCCACTCAAAAAAGATTTTTACAAAGAGTTAAAGCTGGAAAATAGTTTGTTAAATTTAATTTTCTTGACTTTTCGATATAAAATGAGATTTATGGAAGTTGTTTCTTAAATTGAAATTGATATGGATTATTCAAAAATTCTAGATGATTTAATTTTTATTTACCAAGGCTACAACAAAGTATATCGTAAATCGACCCAACCTTTTATACAGGCTAATATCCAAAAGCACTTCCCAAATTATCAATTTCATCACGATGATATAATTGTTCGTGAAAGTCTGTTGGAGCATACCGGCTCTTTACCAATCATTGCTGTGCATCTACATCCATTTATGGATCAAGGTGTGGATCTAGGAAAATCTCTTACCATGTTAGCTTTTCATGATATTGGTGAGCTATATGTAGGCGATGAATTAACTTTTACCAAAAGTATCGATGAATCCAAAAAAGAAATAGAGGCAGCCTTGAGTCTGATCCACCCTAGTCAACATAAAATCTACTTAGAAATGTCTCAGCAACAGACTAATGAAGCTAAATTTTCCAAGTCCCTGGATAAGCTGGCTCCTGATTTTTTGGAATTACTTACAGATAAAGATGTGGTGGCTAAGAGACTAAGTGAGCAAGCTAATTGGAAAATTGTAGAAGTAAATGCCAAAGTTCAAGAAAAAAAGAGACCCTATATGCTTTGGTCTAAATTTCTCACTGGTTTTCACGATTATTTATTTGAAAGAAGAAGGCAGTTGTGGCAGGAGTAAGTCTGGAGGTTTATCAACAACCGAGTCAAAGAATTATAATTTTACCTTTGAATAGGGTTTTTTGAATTGTTTTCCAAAATATGGATCATATACCTGGAATTATGCCAAAGCACTTGGGCATTTTCAAAATATTTATCCATTCTTCTATTTAAAAGGATATTTAGCATTTCAAAGAATTGCTAAGCTTTTGTCCTTGCCAAAAAATGGTTTACAAATTTAGTTATTTCCAAAACTAAGTCAATTACTTTTATGCCTGATTCTAAAAAGATAGATTTAACAAGTTTTGAAAACGCTCTCACAGGAGGACATCCAAATTCACTTGGAAACACTATTTTAATTGTTGAAGAAATATTAAAAAATAATGATAGAATCCAGGAACTTTTTGATTGTTATTTTTCTAAAGACGAAATTGTAAGACTACGGGTGTCAAATGCTTTTAAAAGAATTGCCAAAGAAAAACCTGAGCTGGTTGTGGCATTTTTAGATCAGTTTATAAGCACAATTTCCAAGATAAATCAGGCCTCCACGCAATGGACATTTGCTCAGTTATTTATGATTTTAGATAAATTTGTGAATGAAAAACAAAGACTGGAAGTAGTACGAATCTTAAAAAATAACTTGATAAATTGTAATGACTGGATTGTGCTAAACTTTACTATGGAAGCATTGGTTGGCTACTCCAAAGTGTATTCTGAGCTAAAACCTTGGCTAAAACCCATTCTTGAAAAACTAGCCAAAGACTCGAGAAAATCCGTAGCAAATAGGGCGACTAAATATTTAAAATTGATTTAAATTGAATAATTGACATTTACTCAAAGTTGTTATACCATACTGGGTATATGGCCGACATGAGTCTCAAAGAAAAGGATATAAAATACCTGGTAGCAAGTATAAATAGGCTGATTGGGGTTTTAAACTCAGCTAAAAACGATATTGAAAAAAATCATGCATGTGAAGAAACAGTAGGTAAACTAGTGGCTGCAAAAGGAGCAATTGCTACAGTTGGTAAAGAATTAATTAATAAAGGTGTCCTGGAGTGCATGAGTAAATATTCGCAAAAAGAACTGGAAGAAGCAATCAAACTAATGTTTAAGTTGGATTAACGAAGTAGATTTTCGTTTGTTTTTCCTATTAAATAAATTTAATCTGTTTGATTTTATATATACCATACCCCCTATAGCTTGACATAAAATAAATATTTTTTAATTTTCGATTATTAAAAATTTATATGTCTGAAAACACATCCCAAAACAGCTCCAACAAAGTTTTTCTAATTGCAGTAGTAGCCATCGTTGTAATAATTGGTGGTATTGTTGCTTTTGCTAGTTTTTCAAACTCAAACAATAGTAGCAATAATTCAAGTCAGTCATCAGTGGTAGCTAGTAGTAATTACCAAGAATATTCAGCTTCACTTTTAAAACAAAATGGAATCAGTAACAGAGTCTTATTTTTCAAAGCTGATTGGTGTCCAAGTTGCAACGCTTTAGATAAAGAAATCAAAGCAGATTTAACTAAAATTCCTGCAAACACTTTAATTCTAGATGTGGATTATGATAAAAACCAAGACCTTAGAACTAAATATGGAGTCACTTCTCAACACACTTTAGTTTTAGTAGATGAAAATGGAAATCAAATTAAAAAATGGAGTGGAAGTCGAGATGTAGATGCTATTTTGAAAGAGGTAGGTAGCTCAACTGCAATGTCAGAAAGCGAATCCATGTCTAGTGACATGTCGATGAAATCATCTACTTCATCTTCTCAAGCTGTCACTCAAGCATCAACAAATAATTACCAAGAATATTCAGCTTCACTTTTGAAACAATCTGGAATAACCAACAGAGTCTTATTTTTCAAAGCAGATTGGTGTCCAAGTTGCAACGCTTTAGATAAAGCAATCAAAGCAGATTTAACTAAAATTCCTGCAAACACTTTAATTCTAGATGTGGATTATGATACCAATCAAGCACTAAGAACAAAGTATGGGGTGACTTCCCAACACACCTTAGTTTTAGTAGATGAAAATGGAAATCAAATTAAAAAATGGAGTGGAAGTCGAGATGTAGATGCGATTTTGAAACAGATATAATTATAATTCAAAGTTAATTTATACCTAATATGTCACTAATAATTATTTCCTTTATTGCCGGAGTACTAACTGTACTTGCTCCTTGCAGCTTGGCACTTTTACCTGTGATTATTGGCGGAAGTGCCGGAGGTAAAAGCAAACTTAGACCATTTTGGGTTACTCTAGGCCTTGCAATCTCAGTCTTTATTTTTAGTTTACTTCTCAAAGCAACAACTTTTTTCATAGCCGTCCCAGATATTTTTTGGCAAAGTTTTGCTGGAGGTATTTTGGTAATCTTTGGAATTTTTAGTGTCTTTCCAGATTTGTGGGAGCATATCTCCATCAAGTTAAATTTAGCTACAAAATCCAATGAATTACTAAATAAAACAGCTGAAAATGATGAAAAATGGTATAGTCCATTACTACTTGGTGCAAGTCTTGGACCAGTATTTAGTAGCTGCAGTCCAACTTTTGGAGTACTTTTAGCTGTGATAATTACTGAAAATTTATTTGTAGGAATTTTAAATATTATCGTGTACATTTTGGGACTTAGCTTGGTACTATTAGCTATTGGTTATGGGGGACAAAAAGTTGTAAAAAAACTGAGATTTGCCGCCGATCCTCACGGTAATTTTAAACGAATTTTAGGCTTAATTTTTATCGCTCTGGGTTTAATAATTATTTTTGGACTACATAAAACTTTTGAAACTTGGGTATTATCCAATGGCTACCTTGAAGGTCTTATAAATTTTGAATATGACGCCTTGGAAGATGCAGGAGTAGGTAATTAAAGGACTTTTAGGAGTTTAGTTCTTATGAATTTTAAAAAGCTTAATTATAAAATATTGCTTTTACTTTCGGTGGTAGTAGTAATTATTATTATAAATAACTTTTCACTAGCGAACTTACTGACTTTTGAAAATTTAGTTTTGTACTCTCAAACACTTCAAAATTTTGTAAGCCAAAATTGGCTAATTTCGATTCTGGTTTTTGTATTAATATATGTTTTGGTTGTAACTTTATCTCTACCAGGAGCCGCTGTAATGACTTTAGCTGGAGGCTATTTATTTGGATTTTTTGGGATACTATTAACTGTTGTTTCAGCCACCACAGGAGCTACTGCAAACTTTTTAATCGCCAGATATTTATTTGGTAACGCTATTCAAACTAAATACTCAAGTCAACTGAAAACCTTTAATAATCAGCTTTCTAAAGATGGCGTAAACTATCTGTTGACTGTAAGATTTTTACCAATTTTTCCTTTTTTCCTAATCAATTTACTGGCAGGCTTAACCAAAGTAAAATTATCAACTTTTATTTGGACAACTTTGTTTGGAATTATTCCTGGCAGTAGCGTGTACAACTTTGCCGGACAAAGTCTGCTAGATTTAAAATCTCCAAATGATATTTTATCTTCAAATATAATTTTAGCATTTAGTCTGTTGGCCGCCTTTACACTTTTACCAGTACTTGTTAGAAAATTTTCAAAGTCTAAAACTTAAATATGACCTCCAAACTCTCCACTCTGATTTTTGTTTACAACGCCAAGGGCGGTTTGTTTAACGCCATCACTGACTATATTCACAAAAACATTTCCCCCGAAACTTATGAGTGTAATTTATGTGCAATTACTTACGACAATTTTGGAATGAAAAAAGACTGGAAAAACTTTTTAAAAAGTCTAGAAGTAGAAAAAATATTTTTACATAAAGAAGAATTTGAGAAAGATTTTCCTCAGTTTAAAGACAGCAGTTTACCCTTAATTTTAGCCAAAACAAAAGATAAAGTAGAAATTTTGTTTTCTAGTAAAGAACTAAACGATTTTAAAAATCAAGAGGAGCTGATGGCGGGGATTTTGGGGAGGGTTTAGGAATTAAAAATATAAGGTGTAAAGTAGTTTATTTTATCTGGTGTAATGATTGTCGAATGACTATTTTTATTATAAAGATTAGGGTTTTGGGGTAAAGCAACCTACTTTGATTTATAAATTAAGGTTTAACTAAATTGTTGACAGTCGTTGTAAGTGCGTGCAGATTATCTATATATGAATGATATATTAAGTATCAAAAATGTAATTATAAAAGTCTTAGAGCAGATGACAGGCTTTGGAACTTCGAACGAACTGAGTTAAACCAAACGCTTCTTTTGGATTTGATGGAAATATCGATGAATTTAATCCGTATTTAGATACATGTTTTAATATTAATAATTTTAGTTCTAAAGAATACATTAGGAAATTGTTTTTACTAATTAATGTTAGCTATCTGATACTGTATCAGAATTAATCATATTTTCCAAAATGTATGTGAGTGAGTGCATATTTAGTAAAACTAAATCAGTTAGAAATGAATTACTTGTGACCTGAGAATTACAAATCTTTGATATTTAATATTACTTTAGAATAAATGCTTAAATTTTGACAAAAAAACCCTCAATGTATTTGGTGATTACAAACCATGAATTGGATATTTAACATAACTGCCTTAGAGCTACAGCTCAAGAAAATTAGTTTCTTTTGGTGGTGCTTTTCGTGGTCATCTTTGGCGGTATTTTTTATTTCAGTCTTTGAGACTGTGGCAGGGGAGCAAGGACTTAGCCAAGATTTCATCAAATCAATACCCCCAGAATTGGCTAAAAGCGTTAATATTGGTAACAATTATTTAGAGCAAATCGAGAGTTTTATTAGCGGTCAGTTTTTAACATTTTATCTATTGATCGGTGGAATATATTTAACAATGGTTGGCATAAATTCAATTTCTGGAAAGATACAAAATGGCCAGATTTTGGAATATATATTTAGGCCCTACACTCGCAGTCAAGTCTTTATCGGTGTATATCTCTCAAACTTAATATTTATAGTTGTTTCCAATTTTATTGTGACAATAAGCTTATTTTTATCCGCTGAATATTTGACCGATCAAAGTGATATAAGCCTAAATTATTTTATATTTTTCTACCTCGGTAATATATTATTACAATTTTTCTTTTTAAATCTTGGGCTACTTTTTGGATTGCTTGTTGCTTCAGGAAAACAAGTCGGAATTGGGATCGGAATGGTGGTAGCTAGCTGGTTTATAAACAACATTTTAAACCTCACAGATCTTCCCAAAGCACTCCGTTTTATTAGTCCTTTTTATTATTTTGACACCAGCCTACTAAGTAGTGACTTTGCACTAGACAACTTTTTAAGTATACTGATTTTGTTCATGGCAATAGCTTTGTCAGTAGCATCCTATTACAAATGGAGATTTAGAGATATACAAGTTTAGACTCTGCAATATATGCTTAAAACAAATAATATCACTAAAGACTTTGGCTCAGAAAAAGGAATTTTTCAAGCTGAGATAGAGATAGGTGCAGGTCAAATTGTGGGATTGATTGGGCCAAATGGAGCTGGAAAATCTACTTTGATCAATTGTATCTCGGGTTTATACTACCCTACAAGTGGCAATTTTGAGCTTTTCCAAAAGATTGCAAATCCGCTAAATATTTCAGAGTTTTTACCAAAGATGGGGATAATGCTAAGTGAAATAAGTGAACTGCCACATCTAAATGCTGACCAAATTTTAAATCGCTACTTTAAATTGCAAAAAGACAAACTGGATTCTGCTTTAACAACCAATTTTGACTTTTCTCAAGAAATAAAGAGGCTAAGCGAGTTGTTTGAAATTCAAACCAACAAACCATTTAGCAAATTAAGTCTCGGAAATAAAAAGAAAATAGCCATAGTCAAAACCCTTGCCCACAAGCCCAAATTGGTAATACTTGACGAGCCAACCTCAGGACTTGATCCACTTATTCAAAAGAAGTTATTAGCAGAACTTGTAAATCTAAAAAATCAAGGTGGGTCTGTATTTTTATCTTCACATGTACTCAAAGAAGTCGAGGATGTATGCGATACCATAATCATGGTAAAAAATGGAAAGATTATCAGTCAGAATCAGACTAAAGAACTTTTAGAAAATAGTTATAAAATTGTTTCGCTACCTTTAAAATTTCTTGATAAAGTCAACTCACTAAAACTTTCAGACATTGAAATACAAGAAAATAATCATACGGTGGTGATTAAAACCAACAACATACTTCCATTTATTGAGCTAGCTAATGCTTACCATATCCAAGACTTATTGATTACAAAACCTAGTTTAGAGGAATTGTTTTTAGAGAAATACTAACCTTGTTTATAATTATTTTTGCTATGTCCTCTGATAAAATCAATGCTCCACAAAAAAGTAAAGAAGATAGAAGCGTATCTCAGTGGTACGGGGCCAATTTAGCCTTACTTTTAGGAGAAAAAATCCAAACCGTTTATCCTGAATTTCAAACACAAAAATATGTTAAAGCAGTAGAGTCTAAATGTGAGGGAATGAGTTACACCCAAAGAATTGCTCTCCATACAGAACTTTTATATCACTTTTTACCAAAAAAATATTCAGAATCTATAAAGATTTTAACCAGCATTTTAGGCGAGGAAAATCCCAATGAAACTGGCATGTTTAAAAATTATTACTGGGTTGGGCCAATTGGTAAATATGTAGAAGATTATGGTTTGGACTATTTTGAAATCTCGATAAAAGCCATTGAAGAAATTACCAAAAGAAACACAGGAGAAATGGCAATTCGTCCTTTTATCCGAAAATATCCAGAGCAAACGATGAGACAAATGCTCGATTGGTCAAAGTCGCCAAACTTTCATCTTCGAAGACTAGCCTCAGAAGGTTGTAGAGCAAAACTACCCTGGGCAACCAAACTAGAAAACTTCATTTTTGAGCCAGAACCAGTTTTTAAAATATTAGATAATTTGATTGAGGATGATATAAAATTTGTCCAAAAATCTGTAGCAAATAATATTGCTGATTATCTAAAAGTAAATCCCAAAGTTGGGTTTGAGTTTATAGAAAAATATAAAGATTCAGCCAACAAAAATACTCAGTGGATTTTGAAGCATGCTGTGAGGAATGTGAAAGTAAGTGAATGATAAAGTAAATTGATCAAATACATCTCGAATTTTACAAGTTGATTATATGAGTCAAAGTTTACCTTTCATAAATACACAAGTAATATTGGTTTAAAATACTAAGTTAAGAAACTTGTGTCTAGTTTTTCGGGGGCGGGTCAAGATGCTTACAGTAAAGAAATTACAGGCTATCATCTATCTTCTAGGCATGATACAAGTTTAGTTCTCACGGCCTTACAAAAGGCTATTACAAATTATGGTGTACCAGATATTATACATACTGATCAAGGTAGTGAGTACAGATCTCAGGAATACTTACAATATCTCGAAGATAATCAAATTAAGGCCTCAAATTCAGCTAAATCATCTCCTGGGGAAATGGTATTCAAGAAAGCTTTTATGGTAAGTTTAAACCAGAATTAGAGATTAATCAATTACCATATGGCAGTACATTCATTGATTTATACAATTACATAGCAATACAGATTGATTACTACAATACAAAAAGAATACATACAGCAATTTTAGATATACCGAATAATTACAGACATAAATACCATCAAAAATACAGCCAGAAACCTCGAAAATACAATCAAAAATATGATACTGAATTTGAAGTTAAAAAGAGCCAATCAGATTCATTAAAAACAGAGGTTTTAGAAGAGAATTTGTTGTATGGGAAATTGGGAGGTCGACAATCTGATACTCTATCAGAATTAATCATATTTCCAAAATGTATGTGAGCGAGTGCAGCATAGCTATTAGAGTAGCTTATAAGCTACAAAAAAGATATCGGTTTAAATTATGAATATTACTTGAATCCTATTTCAAAGACCTAAATTCAAAATTAAAATTTCTTTCTTGTTCTAGTAACTGCTTTACCCACTTTTCATTTTCTTTTTGATAAAAACAAAAACTATTGAAATTATTTATTCTCGAAACTTTTTGAATATTTCCAATTAAGAACTCACCTTGAAGAGATTTTAGTTTTTTTTGCTGGTCAAATTTTTCTAAGACATCTTGCTGTAATGGACTACTATCATTTAACACAAATGTATTACTGCTGTTACTCCAATCAATTTTAGCATATCCACGCCTGCCTAACAACTCTTCTTTCAAATCAATAAAAGCTATATTAGCATATATATTAAATTTTTGTAATTTATCAGCGTGACAGGTTGCCACCAAGCAACGTTTCCCCAATACTGTTTTTTGTAAATGTTGATCAAACTCCATTTCACTGCCTTCAAATAAATATACAGGCAAAGCATCTAATGTAGGAGGCACAGTAAAATGATTTACATGATTAAGAATACTCCAAGCAGGTTTGTTTTCTAAAGTCTCGTTTTGATTCGAGATAGCCAAGCAATATTTTAAAATTTCATCCTTACTTAAATCTCTGTTTATAAATCTATATATGTATAACATATATTTTTATTACAATAAACACTATTATACTATTTAAATGCTTTTTAGTAAAATTAGTGTCTCGTCCACCACATTTGGCACATTCGATGATATTATTTTAGGTATCGCATTATAGAAATAAATTTTCCAACATTTTTCTAAGACCTAACTACTACCCCACCTCGCTTTCTCCCAGTCTCGACATATTCATGAGCCTTTGAGATGTCCTTAAAATCAAATACTTGATCGAGGCTTGGTTTTAGTTTACCCTCCGCAATCATTCTGGTAATCACTAGCAGATCTTCCTTTTTTTCAGGAGCGGTACCTGTAAGAAACCTTTTACCGTCTTCTCTTTCTTTTTTGGCAAACAATTCTCCAAAAGTAGCTACAGCTTGTAAAAATCTACCACCAGGATTTAACAAATGCTTAATTTCATCAAATCGTAAATTGCCAACTGTATCAAAAATTATGTCGTAATTGGTAGAAATAGTTTTTAAATCAACAGTTTTATAATCAATTGCTTCATTAGCACCAAGAGATTTTACAAACTCACTGTTTTTTCCACTACAAACTCCTGTTACTTTCGCGCCCATAGACTTAGCAATCTGCACTGCGTTTGACCCGACCGACCCAGAAGCACCATTTATCAATACACTTTGACCACCATTTAGATTTGCCATGTTCAAAAAAAACAAAGCTGTACTGGCTCCAAAGGGTATGCTGGCCGCTTCTTCAAAACTTAGATTTTCTGACATTTTTACAATTGCGTCACTTTCTTTGATACAGGCGTATTCTGCGTTGATACCAAAAACTCTAAGCCAATAACTTTATCACCAATTTTAAAATCTTTTACTTCGCTACCGATTTCCTCTACAACTCCACTAAACTCTGAGCCTAAAACTTTGGTTCTTGGTCCGAAAATCCCTAGAGCAAGCTTGGCTGGAATTGCAAATCCTGGTGGAAACTTGGCACTTCTGATCCTGACATCACCCGAAGTGACTCCAAATGCTTTTATTTTTACCAAGACTTCATTTGGTTTGGGACTCGGTTTGGCTGTTTCGATAATTTGAATTACTTCTGGACCTCCGTATTTGGTGACAATTGCTGTGTTCATAATATTAATAATAATTAGTGATTTATAAATAGTGTTGCTAGCCTGTAACGTAAGAAAATACCTCTTGAATTGTAACTCCAAAGGCCTTGGCAATTTTGAAAGCTAGCTCCAGTGATGGTGAATAGTTGCCTTTTTCAATAGCGATGATTGTCTGCCTGCTAACCTCAACTTTTTGAGCCAGCTCTTCTTGAGTCATCTCGTTGGCAAAAAACCTTAGTTCTCTGATTTTATTTTGAATTTTCAATTTTGACATATACTCAAAAACCTTTATTGTAAAAATAAATTTTGGAAATTATCCCAAGTAACTCACTAATATAACCCGCAATAAATATAAATATAAACATCATAGAAAGATTGAAGCTAAAATAGTAAACCCCAACCAAGGATAAAACAAAACAAAATACAAAAAAATTTCCAGAAATATTGTCACCTCTAAGCTCAATTAATTTGTCTCGTTCGTCTTTTATATCAGGGCTAACTTTACCTTGATTCACAATGGCTTCCATGATTTTAAAAATTATGATGAGTATAATTTGTAGAACTATACGGATTGGAATGATAGCCAAAATTGCCCCAGCCCAATATTTTAATTCTTCCCCTGAACTAAAGGATCGATTCATATATCCTGTATAGATATAGCCAAAATAAATAGTGGAAACGGATAGTAACGAAATTAGAGAAATTATATTTTCCTTTTGGTGTTGAGACATAAATGTAAAAACTAATATACATAGTGTAAAGTAAAGTTTACATAATGTCAAGTTTGGTGTTCTCAGTTGCATTAAATAGTTGAATTTCAATTAAAATTTCACAAAAGCATTTACAATATATCAAAATATTTATAAAACTATAGCCAGGCTTTCTAGAAGCTTTAACTCATATGCACTACTACCTATCTTCATATTTACTAGGTAACCAGTTAGATTATCTAAAACAACAGGCTTTAAAATATCCTAGAATTACCTACATTTCAAACGCCATGGATATATCAGGATTGGATCAAGAGAGACTAGATAGATCAAATCAGCAAAATATTGATGGGCTTACAAAACTTGGCTTTGAAGTTACTAATTTAGATTTAAAAGATTATTTTAAAGACAATGAAAAATTAAAGTTTGATCTTAATCAATTTGATGGAATTTTTATTCGTGGAGGAAATGTTTTTGCTTTAAGACAAGCCATGAAACTAAGTGGTTTGGATAATATTTTAATTGAATATAATTCTGCAAAAAAAGATTTTTTCTACATGGGATATAGTGCTGGGATCTGTGTTTTGACACCAACACTTAGGGGTATAGAATTAGTTGACCCTATTGATAATAGTCTCCACAGCCAACAAAGTGATTTAATTTGGGAGGGTTTGGGTATTTTAGATTTTTCCATCGCGCCACATTATAGATCAGATCATCATGAGTCAGAAATGATCGAGAAACTTGTTGAATACTATATCGAAAATAAAATTTTGTTTAAAGCCCTAAAAGATGGGGAGGTTTTGATAATTGAATAAATAAAGTTTAGAAAACATTTAAATACTGAATTATCTGTCAAACCATCCGGGCTTTCTCCTTCCATATTCACGAACTTCATGTAGCATTTGTTCAATGAGTTGTTAATAGTAAAGTTTGGATCAAGACTTTTTCCTGCATGTGCACCTACAACGTATTTTAAAATATAATGCTGACCTTGTGCCAAATAAAGAATGTAATCATCTATCATTAATAAAGCATCGTCTAGCGAATTTGGATATTCCTTTTTGAATATTTGAAAATAAAATTTACCGACGGTGGAGTTAAAAATTTCCAGTAATTTTTGTTCTACTTCATCAGAATATTCCACCACAATTTGTTTATCTGTAAATTCTTTGATATAATTACCCCATAGTAGTTCACATAACCCAATAATTCCAAAAGTATAATAAAATTCAAATATCTCACGTTTTTCAAGACGACTTTCTATCTCTTTTACTGCCAATTTGGAAAGCTCATCGGTTTTTTCACGCAGACTGTTTGCTAGGGTATTTAAGATTACAAATTGTGACATTACAGTATAGTATTCATCATACTGCGATTCTCTTGCAAAACCCATTTTATCATCAATTTCGTGAAATTTCTCATGAAGTGTCATTACTTGAGTATTAATGAACATCCTTGGTAGTTTAAATCCAGCCAAATTAATAGTTGGGTAATGCAAAAGAAGTAAGTATTGTGAAATTCTCATGTACTTTTTAGAACTATATACCCAATCCGCATATGATTTATCTTCAGGAATTTTTATTTGAAAATTTTCAGGCAATTGCTGATTTAAAAAAGCTATTATTTGCATATTAGACATTTGCGGTATCAAATGAACATGTTCGCCAACTCCATTTTCTAAAATTTGATGAGCTACAGCAATATTTGCCGCCTCTTGTATAAAAGCATCTACTTCTTGCTGATTATCATTCTTTTCGATACTGCTAGCTTGAGAAATATTTTCGAATATCAGAGGTAAAAGAGATGCTGAATAAATAGAACCAAGGCTTTCTCCATTTTTATTTCTGGCTAAAAGTAAATTAAATAATGATTGTCCCCCTGGGTTGGATCTAAAATTTTCTCGAACTTGTATTATTTCTTCTATACTATCTAATCTTGTTGGTTCTTTTTGCCACAGTTCAAACTCTTTAAGTAATCCAATTAACTTAGATCTAAATCCAAGATGTGGTTTTAGAGTTATAGGGTTAGAATCACCTTCCTTTCCATTTCTAATTAAATCTGAATTACTAAAATACTCTAGGCCAAAAGCTGGTAAATTTTGGTCGTGAGAACTAATATTGGGAAGTGTTTTAAACACTTTGAGTTTATTAAAAATTTTTGTTCGGTATCCTATTCTTAAAGACTCTCTTTGCTTAAATATTTCTTGGAATCTTGTTGTTAAAGCACTGTTTTGCTGAATTATTCTATAAAATTTTTCAAAGCAAATTGTAGGTAACAAAAAAAATTGATCCAAATATTCATCAATTCGTGCAATCAAGAATAAGCAATTTGATAAAAAATTATGTGCATAGTTATCGGGAGCCAAAATACTTTGACACTCTGGGATTTTACCTATTAATTCGTACCTCTTGTTATCAGGTGGTTGTAATTGTAATATTGTCTTGTATAAATCTAAATTGTCACTCCTTACCTTCCATTCATTTATTTGCGGCAGTACTATTGTGTAACTATCCCTTTGCAAGTTGCTAATTCGAGAAGTAATGATCAACCAATCCAGAAAACAACGCTTATCCTCACCACTAATACTTGAAACATCGGTATATATACAAGGATTTACTACTGTTTGATTTAAAACTATATCAATACGACTTGTATTAGGTAGATAATAATTTGAGCAATTTCCTAAAATTTCATTGCATAGTGTCACAATATTTTCTTCAGTAAATTCAGTTTCAATTTCTTTGGTTGTAGTTTTACGATTCAATAAATCAACAGTCACTTGATCACCGACAAAACGCAAAGATAACTCACCATCTTCGGATGGATCGGTTGTGCTAAACTTGGTATTTACAATAGTTTCCCCATTAGGTCTTGAGTCTATATTTTCTATATAAGCCATAAAGACCCAATTTTTATCAAAAGAATCATCAGTAAGTCGAAGTTCAATAAAAAAACCAGGATATTTGATTCTATTACGGTGATAGTAACACAACTGTTTTAGCTTATCTGGATCAACATTAAGCGTAACAGGCCCTTGAGCAAGGCTATCAGCGTCAATTTCAAAAATAGGGCTTCTCAATTTTTCACCAAACAACTTTTCCTGCTTCTGTTTATTAAAGTTATAAACAATCGCAGCTATTTGTGCTAGGCTTATTTCTGTATAATTTGTATCTTCTCTAAAATCATGACCCCATACTTTAGAATTTTTCATATAAGATGGTCTTTTAATAGCATTTTTATATTTTAAAGTCAAAGTGTTTCTACTAGCAGTTAAAACCCTAAAACTAGGAATACTAAAAACATTTGCCAAAAAGCTAGCTTCGGCTGTAAGTATATCAATCATTATGCTCCCACTCCTCTCTGCCCTACCGATTATTTTAATAGTTGGACTACTGGTTTTGACCAAATTACCTGCTAAAGTTGTAATGCCTTTAGTTTGGTTTTTTACTGCTTTTTTTGCTATTTGGGGATGGGGTTTATCTCTTCCAATAGTAACTTCATTAACAGCACTTGGGTTTTTGGAATCTTTAAATATTTTGATAATTATCGCAGGAGCTTTGTTGATATTAAACACTTTAAAAACTTCAGGAGTAATTAAGATTATTCAAAAAGATTTTCAGTCTATTTCACCAGACGCCAGAATTCAACTGATCATAATCGGCTTTTTGTTTGGAGCTTTTTTAGAAGGGCTTAGTGGCTTTGGTACACCTGCAGCCTTGGTTGCCCCACTACTGATTACTCTTGGATTTAAACCAATTTCAGCCGCAGTGATTGCTCTTGTTTACAATTCAGCTCCTGTGTCTTTTGGAGCTAGTGGCACTCCTTTTGTAGGCATGCGCTCGGCAGTGGAAACATCTTCGACGCAGTTTCAACAAATTATTACTCAAACAGCTTTGCTTCATGTTTTACCAATTTTAGTTTTACCATTTTTGGGGGTGGCAATTTATATGAAATTTTTTAGTAGAGAAAAAAGCTTTAAACCTGCTTTAGAAATCCTGCCTTTTAGCTTTGTAGTGAGTGTAATTTTTGCTACAATGTATGTCCTAACCACAATCTTTTTTGGCTCAGAACTACCTTCAATGATGGCCTCCAGTGTAGGTTTAATTGTATCTGTGTTTTTAGCCAAAAGAAAAATTCTCACCCCATTTACCGTTTACTTATTAGATAAAACTGATACTGGCACTAAATCAGATAAGGTTTTAAAAGTAGACTCGCAAATTACTTTGTCTCAGAGATTAACCGCCTGGTCACCTTACTTCTTAATTTCAATATTTTTACTAATTACCCGAGTTTCATTTTTACCATTTAGATCAATTCTACAAAGCTGGTATATTGAATTTAATCCTCTTTTTGGAGTGGACACTTTGAGCTGGAAATTTAGCTACGGATATTTACCAGGACTACTTCCATTTGCCCTTATAGCAATAATTTTTATGTTTGTGTACAAGCTAAACAAAACTCAAATAACTGGAATTTTTAACTCTACCAAAAGACAAATTTTACCTGCCGTTACTGCCTTGGTTTTTGCTCTTGCCTTAGTTCAATTAATGCGTTATACTGGGAAATTTTCAGAAATAAATTCTCAGAGTATGGTAAATATTTTAGCCGACAGCCTTCGAACATTTCCTACTCAAATAATTATTCTGTTTTCACCTTTGATAGGAGTACTAGGTGCTTTTGTAACAGGTTCAGCAACGGTTTCAAATATCTTGTTTAGCTCCATTCAATCTCAAACAGCAATTTCAGCAGGGCTGGATGTGGTGGATTTACTATCACTGCAGGCAGTTGGCTCAGCCTATGGAAATATGGTCAGTATAGGCAATATTTTAGCAGTGATTGCCGTTACTGGAATCAAAAATGGAGAAGGTAAGATTTTGAAGATAAATTTAGCGCTGGCAGGCCTATACACAGTTTTAGTTTGGTTGGGTTTTGGGGTATTAAGCTTATTTTAACAAGCATATTTTGATAATATAATTTGTTAGTAGAAATAAGACAAACCTTATAAAATAGGCATTTCCAGGTAGCCGCGAGCCTATCTCGCCATGCCAAAAAAACCATTTGACTAAACTCTCTCTCTCTCTGCTATGTTTGGCTTGTTTACTTGATTTAAGAGCTATTAATTTAGACTTGTCAGTAGATGTTTTACATTAGGAAGAAAAAAAGAGGTATCACGTGTCTCCAGAGCAATTAACAGACTTCAACAGCTATCTTACAAACTTGCTAAATACTCACGCAATTTGGTCTTTTCTTGCAAGTTTTTTATTTCAATTTGTATTTCCAATACACTTTATAATTTCACTCAAAAAGCCAAGCTTACAATTTTGCTTACTTATACTGTTTGTTTCGTTTACTATTTGGACAGTCGTAGATGAATACAGTGCAATAGTGCCTGAATTTTTCTACCTTTTGTTTTTCCTGACAAAAGCAATTTCTGCACCTTTCAAAAAAAACTGGAAATTTTCGATTTACCTAATAGCTACACCTGTAGCTTTTAGCATGATAGTAAATTTCCTTTACGTCCAATTCATTTTAGGGCAAAACATTTTCCACCTTCCTTTTTTTCAGCTCCTAGAGTAAGTTAGCCAGAATCATAAACTTTATGTCTTTAGGCTAGAAAATTCAAGCTTGGTTGAGGTCTTATTATACAGATCTCCCAGCTTTACACCAATTACCCCCACCCTAAAGGTGGGATTTTTGTTTGCCCAAATGTTATAATTCCGTCCAGTCTTCCAGCTTTAACCTGGGTACATTTTTAAAATGTTTAGTGTTATTGGTTACCAAAATTAAATTATTTGCAAGGCTAATTGAAGCAATAATTAAGTCAAAATTATCTATTTGCAAACCTTTTTGTTCAAGATCAGATTTTAGCTTGCTGGCAATTTGTGCCGCCTTGAAATCAAAGTCATAAATATTTAAAATTTTTAGAATCTCTGTTCTTTTTTCCAAAGATTTAGTAGCCTTATTTTTGTGTGTATAATAAAGCAGCTCCAAAACGTTGATCGAGGTTGTACTAGCTAAATTTTGGCCAATTTTTGATATTATTTTTTCTAACAACTTAGAATTTGACTCTGATTTTAGAGCAAAAATGATAATATTACTATCTAAACAGTACATATTTTATTTAATACGATAACTATTTGATTTTCGGTTTTTAGCTATAGCAGACAATTCCTCATCCACCGTCCAATTTTCATCTAGTTGGAGTTCTTGTTGTAACTTTTTAAATAGTTTAGTCTTATTTTTTCGTTCCTCTTTTTCTAAATATTCTTTTAAAATAGCAGACAGTAGTTTGGTAAAATTAGTTTTTTTGGCCTTAGCAATCTTACCTAGCTTTTGTTTAAAATCCTGATCAATTCTAATACTTGTTGTGGTATTTTTTGTAGCTATCATATATTTACAAATTATGTGGTAATATAATTACTACAAATATTATATTTGTCAAAAGCCCCACAACCGAGGCATTTCCCGGTAGCGGCGAGCCTGTCTCGCCATATTCCCCAAAAACATTTGACTAAACTCTCTCTCTGCTATGTTGGGGATTAGCTAATTTTGAGTACAGATTTGGAAATAATCCTAAAAAATTATTTTAGAGTCAGTAGTATAAATGAGCTATTGGAATTTACTTACTTTTACAAAGTTTTGGAAGTGCTAATGTGCTTGACTCTAAGCGTTCACTTATCATTTCTAATACTCTTTTCCGATCTCTCATTTGGTTATCCTCATTAAAAATAGTTGAAAAAATTGTTGCAACAAATTCTGTTTCAGCTTTTTGATTTGAAATAGCCTGAGCTAAGGCTGAATCTTCTATGTCATCAATTTGGTGTTGAGCTATTCTAGACTCTCTTAGCAAAACCATATCTTCTATGGACACTCCATTTGTTTCACACAGTACATAAAACTGAATTTCCAAATTAATTTTACACTTTTCAGTTTCACTTTTTGATTCAAGTAATCTCCAAATCAGGTAGTCTGTAATAGCGCCTTTGGGCAAATCGGATTCAGTTTCGTTGATTTTTTCTTGGTGATAAATTAATCTCAGTTGTAATTTTTTATACAATGGATAAATTAAACTATTAAATTCATCATCCTTTATCACAATTTTATATCAAACGGCTCAATTATAAGCGGTGCATGATAGCAAATCAAATGCCTAAAGCTTGAGCAATGCAATATTGTTTTAGAAGCCTCAATCAAGTCTTTCCAAGTCAAAACATTTGTAACTTCTTTATTTTTATCTTTTTCCCTTTTAATTGGATTATCAAACCTATCAGTAATTACCAAAGCATCATCATCAATTTTGTAACGAAAACCACCTAGCACATGAGCAATATGGTCAATTGGAGTGTTATTAAAAATATCAACAAAACTATTATTTTTTCTGAATCTTTGAGAATCTACAAATGGGTAATCGTCGTAAAAATCAATAAACCATTGCTGAATTCGTGCAGCGATTATTTTGTGTATTACCTGCTCAGTGTCTGCAGATGTTTCTGGACTAAGCAGTCCTTCGTATATTTTTATTAACGCTAATTTTTTCTGTAAATTGGAAGTAATAATTTTTTTAAGTGATGAAAGATGTTTTTCTTGGAAATCTCTTTCTGTTTTGGTTTCAGTGTTACCAATATAGCCATTATAGAAAAAACTTATTGGCGGATAGTAATGTTCGGACTCTGGTGATAATAAATCCTTAAAATATACACCATTGATTGGAATTTCAACCTTAGTTAACCATTTAAGAATCGGAATAAATACTCTTTTGATAGGATTTATAACCATCTCTTTCGGAGATGCTAGAAATTGGTAGTTTTCTAACATAACACTTAATAATGCATTTTTTTTAGCAACTGTCAAATTTAATTATAGAACAATATAATGAAGAATAAGTGGTTGGTGATTTCATTTGTCAAAAAATTTAGTTTCATTTTTGGTAAATAAATTCATGTCTCAACTATACACTCCAACCCACACTTTAAAACCAGCTGGAGAAAATATTTGGATAGTCGATGGTCCCGTAATTAGTTTTTATGGAATGCCATTTACCACTAGAATGGCGGTTGTTAAACTAGCCGGTGATAAGCTTTTGATCCATTCCCCAATTGGATTAACCGAAAACTTAAAACTAGAATTGGACAAACTTGGTGAGGTCAAATATCTAATTTCCCCAAATAAAATTCACTATTGGTATATTGAGGATTTTCAAAAGAGTTATCCTGAGGCAATTACCTTCGCTAGTGACGGTGTGCAAGAAAGAAGTAAAAAAGCAGGAAAAAATATTCGCTGGGACCAAGAACTCAAGGATTTAGAAGCAAACCATTTCCAAGATTTAGAAATTATCCCAATGGCTGGCAATAGGTTTATGACCGAATACACTTTTTTTCATCACCCTAGCAAAACTTGGATAGTAACTGATATTATCGAAAACTTTGAAGCCGACAAAATTAATCCTTTTTTTAGATTGATAGCCTTTTTAGGTGGAGCTTTGAGTCCAAAAGGTGGCACAACTAGAGATCAGCAAATGTTATACCTTGGACATCACAATTTACTTAAACCACATATCCAAAGAGTCAAAGAACTAAAGCCTGCTCAGATCATTATGGCTCACGGAAAGATTTTAAAAGACAATATTAATCAAGAATTAGAAAGGGTCTTTGGTTGGGTGTAAAATTTTTTGAGAGATTGACCAATACAATTCAACAATTTATGTTTTTTTTATGAAACCTTTAGCTGAAATTTTGAGACCAAAAGATCTTAGTCAATTTGTTGGGCAAGAAAAATTGGTGGGTAAAAACGGTCCTATTCTGCAAATGTTAGACTCTGGGCATATTTCTAGTATGATATTATGGGGGCCTCCAGCCAGTGGAAAAACTACTCTGGCTAGAATCATTGCCGATAAATGCGAGGCCGAATTTCTTACTCTATCAGCTATCCTGGATGGCAAAGAAAATTTAAAAAAGATTTTGGAATTAGCAAAAACTAATCAAGATAATGGAATCAAAACCATATTATTTATTGATGAAATCCACCGATGGAACAAAGCCCAACAAGATTCATTATTAAAAGATGTGGAAACTGGTCTAATTACCCTAATTGGGGCTACCACAGAAAACCCAAGTTTTTCAATTAATTCGGCTTTACTTTCTAGGTGTAGAGTTTTTGTTTTATCAAAGCATACCCAAAATGATATTGTTAAAGTGTTAAAAAATGCTTTTTCATATCTTCAATCTAATTCTAAAAAATCACTCAAAAACCCTGAGGATTCAATTTTTATTTACCTTGCTCAAATGGCCGACGGTGATATACGTTTTGCTATTAATACTTTAGAGCTTACTTTTGAATTAGCTAAAAATGAAATTACCCCTGGAATAATTCAACAGGCTTCGCAAAAAAGTTTACTATACGATAAAACTGGAGAAGAGCATTATAATTTAATTTCTGCTGTGCACAAAAGCCTTAGAGCCAGCGACCCTACAGCAGGGGTATACTGGGTAATGAGAATGCTAGCTAGTGGAGAAGATCCAAGATATTTGGCCCGAAGAATGCTTAGATTTGCCAGCGAAGATATTGGAAACGCAAACCCAAATGCCTTGCTTCTTGCTAATCAAGTATTTTTGACCGTGGAAAGACTTGGCATGCCAGAGTGTGAAGTGGCCCTGGTTCAACTGGCTGAGTATTTAGCCAAAAGTCCAAAAAATAATTCGGCTTATGTGGCAGCTAATAAAGCCAAAAATGATATTAGGAAGTACGGATCTTTGCCTGTTCCACTACATTTTCGAAATGCTCCAACCAAACTTATGAAAGATCTAAACTACGGTAAGGATTATATTTATGATCATGACGTTGAGGGTAAAAAATCTGGCCAAGACACCCTGCCACCAGAACTTAAAGGAACAGATTATTTTCAGAAAAGTTAGCATAGATTTTGATACAAAACCTCGGACGAGTTCCAAAATCAATTCAAATTATAAACCTATTAAAATAAAAATGGCGGTTATTTCTGCGGCGAAAATGAGACCAGGTTGAACTTTCAAAAATCATTTTTTTACTAGAATCAGAAATCTGGCTTGCTTATTGTTGCCTATTTAATAAGCTTTTTAGAGTACCATTTATAATGTGTCACATTTTGTCACGAATACAGACTATACTTGTAAGAAGTTGCAACTCTTAAATCTACACTATTTTTACAACAATATAATTATTACAATTTTAATATGTCTCCAAACATTTTCAACAAAACATTATCTATTTTAGCTGTTAGCCTTATGACACTCTCAGTTGGCCTAACACTCAATTCATCCAGTATTAAAACTTACGCTCAAACAAACAATTCTGCCGCCAAAGAATTTGCAGTCAATGCAACAAAAGGAGTATTCGTTAGAAACAATAAATGCGCTAAAGTTGGCTCTCAGCGATACGGATCTCTTGTTTCTCAAGCTTCCAACAAAACCATCACTTGCACAATCAAAGGTGTATCTTACAAAATGATCAACGTTAATTTAGTTTTTGGAAATGTAAATACTAACGATGCTGAACTATACATCGCTTCAAAATTTGTATCTCCATTGATTACCAATGACAAACTTACTTCTACAAAATACAAAGTAAATAACACAAGAGGTTTAAACCTTCGCAACGCCAACTGTAAAAGAATAACCACAGTTGCAAACGGAACAATTGTTGATCAACCAAAAGATGGCATGGGTGGCACAATATCTCTTTGCAGAGTTGGCAACCAATTTTACGAAATGACCGATATCGTCTACCAAGGAAAAGCTTACAAAGTTGCTAAAGCCTTACTTGTCAACGCCTAATTTGTTCTAACAAATATCATTATACCTCCAAAATTTTGGGGGTCATTTGATTGGCAAAATCTTGACTCTTTATAAATAATATTAATAAAATTCAAGAATAATATGAACCACAATAACAAAGTTCAAACCTTTCTCCAAGACCTAGCATTTAGTAACGGAAAAAACTTACAAATTGTAGAAAAAATCCTGGAAATTTGTCTTGGAATATACCCAAAATTGGCAACAGATATAAAATATGGAGGCATAATCCTTCTTTTGGAAAATCAATTTGTCGGAGGAATTTTTGTCTATAAATCTCATGTTTCTTTAGAATTTGGTAAGGGTTATTTGCTAGAAGATCCACATAAAATTTTGCTTGGAAATGGCCAGTTTAGAAGGCATCTAAAATTTGAAAATTTAGAAGATATCCAAAAATTAAATCCAAGTTTTTTTATCCAGCAATTACATAATATCATCTAACATGCTTACCATCATATATACTATTGTCTATCTTTTACTAGTTTTTTTCACCATACTTTTTCAGCTTGGTTTAGTTTTTGGAAAACCTTGGGGGGAGTGGACAATGGGTGGTTACAATAAGGGAGTTTTGCCAACCAAATTACGAATTGCACCCTTTATTTCAATTTTAATTCTGACTTTTTTCGCTTTATTTGTGATTGATAAAACCCAAATTTTATCAATAAATTTCAACTTTCCAGACTTTATTAAATGGTTTATTATTGGCTTTAATGTGCTGGCAGTAATTGCTAATTCAATTACCCAAAGTAAAAAAGAAAAAAAATTGTGGCAGCCAATTACCATAATTATGTGGATTTCTAGTTTAATTATTTTATTGTAAAAAATTTAATGTGGACATAATTAGGTCATTTACTAATTATAGATTTAATATGAAAAAACAAGTTTGATCAGTCGCTCTGGATTCACCACAAATATTATCCTATCAAGAAAATTAAAGTAGTAATTAGTGGCTTTTGGTTTATTCTCAAAAGTGATTTTAGTGTCACCTACAAAGTTTTGATTTCGTTGGGGTTATTATTTTCAACCATAATTTACAGAGATTTGGTCGATGTAATGCTCATCCTTTTAGCCACCGGTTATATGTTAAGTATGGAGATTTGAAACAGCTGCATTGAATTACTTTGCGATTTTCAAGAGACAGGTTATAATGAAAAAATTAAAGTAATTAAAGATGTGGCCTCGGTGGCTGCTGGTAATTCGATTTTGGTTTGGGTTGTAGTAATCGGTTATGAGTTTTATCAGATATTTTTTTCATAATTTGTGTTTACCAATTTATTCCAGTTTGCCCTCTTTTAGTAAGGTATTGATTACATAGCTGAAAATGATTGCAGCCAAAAAAACCAGAATGGGCTGAAAATGGAGAAGGGTGTGGTGCAGTTAAAATTAAATGTTTAGCTGAATCGATTAAACTGGCTTTACTCTTAGCAAAATTACCCCACAACATAAACACCAAACATTCCTTTTCTTTTGATAATTTGGTAATCACATAATCAGTAAACTCTTCCCAACCCCTACCCTTGTGTGACGCAGGAGAATTGGCTACCACGGTCAAAACTGAATTTAAAAGAAAAACACCTTGCTTTGCCCAAACCTCCAAATCCCCATTATTAAAATCTTTTTTGATACCAAACTCATTTTCAATTTCTTTGTAAATATTTTTTAAAGATGGCGGAACTTTTACACCTTCTTGTACAGAAAAAGACAGACCGTGCGCTTGACCCTGACCGTGATACGGATCTTGCCCTAAAATAATAACTTTAACATTAGAAAATGGCGTTTCCCAAAATGCTTTAAAAATATTTTGTGGCTGTGGAAAAACTTGTTTATTTTGGTATTCGCTTTTTACAAATTCAGATAGATTTCTAAAATCATCAGTTTGAAAATAACTTTCCAGTTGTAATTTCCACTCTGGCTCTATGTTTACATCGCTCATGTATATTTTAATAATTTAAATTCTTATTTAATTGCAATTATTTAGTGTGAGGTATATTCTACAATCTATTTAGAAATATGTTTGCGTGTGGTAGTACTAATATTGTTTGCTTTGTGCTCTAAAAGTTTTAGGTTGATTATGATAGTATAAATTCAATAGCCTTTGAGTTAATTCTTTAGATACCTGCTTTTGAATTTGTTGCCTTGGCACCTGGGTTTTTTCACCATAGTTTGATATATTTTTTTTACTAACCAAATTTTGAAAAGATTGAAAAGATAGACAAATGCCACCTATAATAAAAATTGAAACAAACATTATTTCCCAGTTGCTAGGTTTGTCACCGATATCGTCAACCTCGTCTCTTTTTTTATTATTACTCTGGTTATATCGTCTTGAGTGATACATCCCAACAGGTGAATAAGGATCGTGAAAATTGCCACTCATATAATAACACCTTACTTTAAAACGCAAGGGTACTTATTTACTTAATATTTTTTCTCAAATGTCAAAAATTATTTTAGTTTGATTTATCAGTTGTATCTTGAATTTGCATTTGTTGTTTCACTTCAAGGATTTTAACGTTTTTAGCAATAGCACCTACAGAAACCAAGATTGCAACAAATACACTTACGAGCATCCAATTTATTTCAGGTTTTTCTTGTATTTTTCTTGTAGTATTTTCATAATTTGCAATCATTTTCTCTCTCCATAAATTAAATCTATCTGCAAAATTTTTTGCTTGATTTGTATTAGAAGTACTTACTACTTCGGTTTCCGTTTCTGACACGTTATCTAAATTTACCTCACCATGGCCAGCATCGTCCTCAGAGATAGTTTCTATATCCGGCTGTTCTGATTTTATTGTATTTACATCTATAAATAATTTTTGAAAAGTTTGATATTCACCATTTACTCTAATTGTTTCGAAAATAAAAGTCGGATTTCTTATACATTTAATAAGTAACATTTTTGATCTTTTTAATTTTAATAAGTCATTAGGGTCAATCCACAATAAACAATCAATGTAACTCTTTTGTTTAAGATTTAAATCCTGATAATTCATTCCTAATATTTGAAAAAAAAGATCTCTTTGCGATTTAATAAAGTCTGGTGTAATAATAATCAACTTTATTTCATAATTTATCCTCCGGAGAGGTGTCTCATCTTGATTCTCCATTTTACTAAAAATTTGTTCTTATTTTAAATTAAATTTAGTCTAACATCATTTTTTTGTTTTTATCAAGGTTTGTAATTTATTTAACCAGCTTTTCAGTCAGATTTATAAGTCCGGTTTCGGATAGAAAAATATCATCTTCAATTCTAATTCCAATTCCTCTAAATTCAGCTGGAATAGTATCATCATCTTCTTTGAAATACAAACCTGGTTCAACAGTAAAAGCCATACCTGGATCCAAAATCCGAGGTTCAGAATTTTTATTTTTATATTTTCCAACATCGTGAGTATCCAACCCCAGCCAATGAGAAATACTGTGCATATAAAATTTTTTGTAGCTTTTGTTTTCGATATTTTCTTCCAGATCCCCTTTCAAAATTCCCAATCCTATCAAACCTTCAGTCAACATTTCTACACTTTTTGCCTGTAAATCTGACAGACTGATACTCTCTTCCAAAAAAGTTTTGGCCATTTCTATGACCATTAAATTGGTTTTTAATACCAAGTTGTAAATTGCTTGTTGAGCAGAATTAAATCTATCCAAGGAATAACAACGGGTGATGTCGCTGGAATAATAATTGTATTCACAGGCAGCGTCGATCAGAATAACCTGGTTTTTATGAATATCCGCTGTATTTTGCCAGTAATGAAGCACAGTGGCATTTTGTCCGCTAACTATAATCGGAGGGTAAGCTGCAATTGCTTTAAACTCGTTAAATGAATAATTTAAAATACCCTGCAAATGGTTTTCCGATAGGCTAGATAAATTATTACTAAATGGAAATCTGTTGGGGTTTTGATTTAAATTTGACTTCGTATAATCTATTAAAAATTGGTCCACACGTTGATGTGCCAAAATAGAAATATCACAAGCTTTCTGAATTTGATCAACTTCCCATGTAGATTTAAAAATTCGTAACTGTGAGGTTATTTCTGATTCATCTTCCATTTCTAGTTTATGATCTAAAAATATTTTTTGCAAATTTTGTCGTAAAATAACATAGCTATTTCCCTCGACGTCAAAATAGATTTTCTTTAAACCAGCAGTTTTTAATTCCAAAATATCAGCCAAACTTTCAAAGGGATAAACTTCATCAGCACAGACCAATTCTTTAGCCTTTTCCAGACCCGCCACCTGACCAGTCCAAATTTCTTTTTCTGGATCTTTTTCTTTAGCAAATAAAATTATTTTACCCTCTACAAACAGCACCGCGCTGCAGTCTTCATCAAAACCAGTAAAATACCAAAAATTTGAATCCTGTCTGAATCTAAATTCGGTATCACTATTTTTAAAAAATGTTTGATTGGATAACATCAGCAAAGCCTGACTATTTGGCAATTTATTTAAAAGTAAATTTTGTCTGGTTCGAAGCTCCAATCTGGGAATAAAATGAAACATAATTTAAATATAATTAACTTTTAAAAGCAAGTTTATAATTTGTGGTAGATTGTTTTGAAAAACAAAATTCTTGGCAAATGATTTTCTACTTTAGACAGAGCAATTAAGTAATAGGATATTTTTACGAAAAAAATTGCAGTTTCACTTTACAAAAATCTACTTTTATCAAAACCTGATTTCAGGTAATGCAAACAAAAGTAAAATTCTGCGGATTTACCAATTTAATCGATGTTTTAGAGGCTTTAAATTTGGGTGTCGATTATCTGGGATTTGCCATAGAAATGCCCACAAATGTTCGCTCGATTAGCATACATAAACTCAAAAATATAATTCAGGAAGCCAAACAAATTTTACCTAAAAATTTTCCAAAAGTTGTAGCCGTAACCAGTAATTTAGATAGTTTTAAATTAAATCAATTGGTTGATAGCCAAGTAGTGGATATAATTCAGTTTCACGGTCAAGAAGATCGGTATATTTTGTCCCAATTTTATTCGCAAATTGAAATCTGGAAAGCATTTGAGATTATTCCTGAAAGTCAGGATTTACTTCAAAAAATGACAAATTTAAAGAATTTTGTGCACCGATTTGTTATTGATAAACCCAAATTTAACGGCTCGCAATTTTCAGCGATAAAAGAGTTTATGCAAGCCAAAAATCTAGGCTTTGATCTAGTTTTAGCAGGAGGCCTGGACGTGGATAATGTCAACCAATTTATCAGGCAACTTGGTCCAGCCATAATTGATGTTAGTAGCGGCATTGAAGAAAAAATTGGACAAAAATCAACACAAAAAATGAAATCATTTTTAGAAGCAGTTTATTCTAAACAAGCTCAATTTACAAAGTATTTTTAACGTTTATTTCATGACCAAAAACCACTTAGCCAGTAAATTTTTAGCAGTTTTTACGATATTTCTAGTATTTTTAAGTCTAGTGCCAACTCCAATAGTGCTTCAAGCTCAGTCCCAAAATCAGCCAATTTTGATTCCACTAGAAAAGTTTGTATTTACTCCAAAAAGAGAAGATTTTGTAAAGCCTGGAGTTGCCGATTTGGAAGTCAAAATAATGGAATTTTCGCCGATAACAAATGGTTCAAACTGCAAATTTACTTTTGTTCAATTTGATAATAGCCCTGAAACTTTAAATTCGAGAGCTGCCCTTTCTAGTAGTTCTAAAACGCTTACTAGTAAATACGAAAACGCTAGTTGCGCTGCAGTAATAAAAAAAGAAGACCAAAAATCTATAAATATCAAAGTTTTAGTTGAGGTAACTAGCAATAATGGCCTAACTTATGGGTCTGTTATAAATTTTTTAAGCAATGAATTTCAGCAAAGAGCAGAAATAGTAAATCCAGATGATTATACCCTACCGTTGGAGTTGTACATCAAACCTGAAATTAATATTATTTTAGAGAAAAAACGTTTATTTGTTGGGGATAAAGCCAGAGTTCAAATAGAGGTAACAAATAATGATACTTTTATTTTAAAGGAATTTTCCATTAAAAACACTATTCCGGATAAAGTAGCTAAAATTGATTGCGACAGTTTTAAAGCAGCAAATGAAAGACTAAATGGAGATTTAATAAAACTACCCAAAGTTGAAGTTTTTGCCGATAACAACGCAAATTTAGAAGCAAAATGTGTCTTGGATCAGTTTAATTTTGAAGCCAACTTGGTGTCTTTAAAGCCCAAGCAAACAACTAGGTTAAATTTTGATATCAGTGTGGATAAACCTGGAAAATTAAAATTTGAAATAGGAACTAATCTCGATCAAGGTAGAATTAGTAAAACCACTGAAGCTATTGAAATCATTGTGCCTACAGCTGATCCAAATAACCTACCAGGTTGGGTAATTGCCAGTATTTTTGCAGGCATATTGTTCGTAGCTGGCTTGGGATATGGCTATTATAAATACAGAGAAATAAAAAAGAGACAAGACCTAAACGCCACGATAACCTCTTAAAAACTTCCAATTTTCTCTAGGTTCTAATCAGTACTACTCACATTTATTAATCTCTGATACCACATCGGTTTCTAGTCTAAAAGTTTTGCTCATCAGCCAAGTGGTACTTTCACCCTGACATTTTACATTGTTAGAGCTGTTTTCAGTCCAAATAAAATCTGTAGAGCCATTTTTATCAATATCAGTTAGATAGGCTACCCAGCTCAAATCTTTATAGCTTTTTACATTAACGATGGTATTTAATTCAGTATTTTTAAGTAACCAAATTTCCACTTTTCCTTGTTGAGATCGAACTTTAGAGTTTTCATTTTGATTAATAACTAAATCTGGAAAGCCGTCTTGATCAAAATCGACCACTCCAATTACAGACTTAGTTAAATTACCAACCTCATCAATAGTTTCGATAAAGGGCAACCAACTTGAACTTTTTTCGTCTTTAGCTTTGATTGTACCAGTTCCTTCCAAAAAAGCCACCATATTGGCACCTCTAAATCGGCTATCCTTACCAATATAAGATAACACTATGTCGGGAACACTATTTTCATCAAATTTGCCACTACCAACAATTCCCCAATCTTTAAGGTTTTGAACACCTAAAGTCAACCACTGTTGTTTGGTAATTTGTCTTGATTTCATAGTCCAAAGTAGCAATTTACTCTCTTTTTCATCATCAAATCTCCATAACAAATCTGGGCTTTTATCTCCATTAAAGTCGTCTGTAAGTACCAATTTCCAGTTTTTATCGATAATTGTAGGTAAAGTTCTAGCAATTGCAACTTTGTCATCAACAAAAGAAAAAGTGACTATTAAATTTTTTTGATTATTAAATAACAGTAGTTCATCGACATTATCTCCATCAAAGTCACCATTTCCAATTATTTTCCAATTACCATTCAAAAACTTGGGTAAAGTATATTTGTTAGTAATCTCTGAAATCTTAGCAAACTCGTTGTTCAAATCGGCTTCAGCAAGATTAACCTGCGGAAAAAGCTCTTCAGAATCAGAAACTTGACCTAAGGCAATTTTACCAAGTGTTGGTAAATCAAGATTTGACCCATTTCTGGCAACATTAGTCAGAGTATTTCCTACATCACTTAGAGTGCTGCTATAACGAATAAAAAAAGCCGTAAATCCAGCTAAAAAGCCAAAGTTAACCAAAATAATAATGGTTATAATGATTGCTCTACGCAATTTTTGCGGATTCAAATGTGGTTTGTTAACGGCTCTAATAACGTAACTTACCTTTTTCTTCTCTTTAGAATCAAGAATAGCCATGTTGAAATTTTTATTTTTATTTTATATAGTTTTTTGACTATATTATTTTTACTATCTATTTAACCTTATTAAATTAGCCTTGTCAAAAATGCCACTTTTAAAAATCTCCTCGGGCCATAAAAATCAAGAATTATTAAATAAAGCTTTTATTTACGCCAAAATACAGACTGTTCTCCAATCTATTTTTCAAACCCATTTTCCTGAATTTATCCAAGATTATAACAAAATTTCTCTAGAAATAAAAAATAACCCTCAAATTCTGCAACTGAAAATCAAATCCAATGACATTCAGTTTTTGACCTGGTTAAAAAGCCATAATATCCAAGAACTTGTTCAATTAGAACTCGAAAAAGCTGAAATTCTGGGTGATCAGCAAATTCTAAAGTTGATTTATAAAATAATTTGATAAAAGTTTAGTTAAGAAAATAATACATTTATAAGCCGAACCATTACAATTCTAAATAATTTACAATTTTATTTGTTGAAAGTATCTAATTCATAAGATCAATTTTCTTGAAAGAAAGTAATTTATATTTACAAAAGTAGACAAAAGCTTCTAATTTTAGGAGAAGAAAACCCTACCCTTGCCAAAATTCTGGTTTAATCTTTGGATTATTAAATGGAGGTACAAAGTAACAGCATTAAAATAAACGACCTGCAAATCAACTATAAACTATGCGGTAACCTGGAGGCCAAAACCAAGGCTTTAGTTTTGCACGGCTGGAATCAAAATGGTAGCCAGAGCTGGTTGGAATTCTTGGGGCAAAACTCAAACCCAGATATTTTATTTATCTCTCTTGATCTTCCCTGTTTCGGTGTTTCTGATTGCCCGAAATCTGTTTGGGACACTACTAATTATGCCGATTTTTGTATTCAGTTTGTTGCAAAGATGGAGGATAAATACTCATTTAAAAATAATCAATGGACACTAATTGGTCACTCTTTTGGTGGAGCTGTGGCAACTTTAATGGCGGCTTTAATACCTGAAAAAATCGAAAAATTGATTTTAATTGCCCCAGCAATTGTGAGACGGCAACTTAATAACAAACAAAAACTTATCCAAAGAATCACCAAAGTATTTAAATATGGCAGTAATTTACCTATTTTAAAACATCTAAAGCCGATTGCTACCAAAATTTGGTATAAACTTATTGGCAGTCCGGACTATAATCTGACCTCAGGAATCAAACGGGAAATTATGAAAACAATTCTAAAACAAAATTGGACATCAAAATTGGCTTTAGTAAAAGCTAAAAGTCTTTTAATTTGGGGAACAAAAGATAGTTACACACCTTTTTCAGATTTTAATTTAGTTTCAAACGAGTTAAAGCCTGCTAAATCCCTAATTTATGAGGATTATGGCCACGGAATTCATATCCAAAACCCAACTAAATTGTTTACTGATGTAGTTGATTTTATCTCAAATTCATAGTCTTACCACTAGATATAGTTATCTGATTCTATAATTTTTCCCATATTTTGTTATTGACAAGAAAAACTGCCTATGACTTTAATTATGAGATATCCACAAACGGACTAAATTTCTTATCTAAACATGGCCACCAAAGACTATTGGCAACTAGTTCTTACAAATCTAAAAAATAATCTTAGTAAAAGTAATTATGATGCCTGGTTTAGCCAAGTTCAGTTCTCAAAAACAACCAATAATGGGCGAAAACTGATTTTGGAGGTGCCGTCCAGCTTTAATAAACAGTACCTAGAAAAAAAGTTTAACAACGATCTAAAAAAAGCTGTTTCTAAATATTATCCTCAAGTAATCCACATCGATTACGAAATAAGCCAAAATGAAAATCAGAAAATTGAAATTCAAGATGGTGTTTTTCCAATTCAAGAAAATGGCTCGGATCTCCAACAAAGTCTAGATAAAGTTAAAACCAAAAGTATCGAATTAAACCGAAACAATTTTAGCCGTACAGCTAATTTACACAATCTAAACCCAAAATACACCTTCGACAATTTTGTAGAAACTGGCAGTAACCAACTGGCAACCAATGTGGCTCGAGCCATAATAAATAACCCTGGAGCTCAATATAATCCCGTTTTCCTGTATTCCGGAGTTGGTCTTGGTAAGACCCATTTACTGCAGGCTATTGGTCACAAAATCATGGAAAATTACCCTAGCCTAAAGATCAAATACGCCACTTCGGAGATGTTTTTTAATCATTTTATCTCTTCGATTCAAAACAAAAATGGCAACAGCTTTCAAGATTATTACAGATCTGTAGATGTACTTCTAATCGATGATATTCAGTTTATTTCTGGTAAGGAAGCCACACAAGAAGCCTTTTTCCACGCCTTTAACGAACTTCATCAGAACAATAAACAAATTGTAATTACATCTGATAAACACCCTAAATCTTTGGCCGCTTTAGAAGATCGCCTTATTTCCAGGTTTGAATGGGGAATTGTAATTGATATTTCTAAACCAGATTTGGAGGACAGATTATCGGTACTCAGATTCAAAGCCAATAAACTAAATTTACAACTTTCAGATGCCCAACTTGTACAAATTGCAAGTGGTGTAAACTCTAATTTTAGGGATTTAGAAGGCGTTTTAAACCGAATTGAAGCCAGAATTAAATTGATTCCAGATAGACCGTTTGAAGACTATGAACTAAACAAAATCCTGACTGGCTCTAACCTTGGTTCTAGTATTTCAGTTTCGATCAACTATACCCCAAAATCTTCCCAACAAATTTTGAATCTTGTCTCTCAGGCCTGTAATCTAAGCTTAGAAGAGATTTTAGGTAAATCCAGGCAAGCTGATATCGCTAATGGCCGTCAACTAGCTATGTATTGCTGCAAAGAGTTTTTACACTTGAGCCTCCCTGCAGTGGGTAAAATATTCAAAAGAGACCATACCACCATTATGCATGCCGTAAAAAAAGTTAATCAGGCTTTAGTATCAGCGGACCCTAATACCATTAACAAGGTCAATTTCATTAAACAATCTTTGGGAGAATAATAGTCCACCAAAGGAATGAGCTTGTATCAGACACCAGATTAAACTAGGGAGTATTCTTCTACTAATAAAACTGCCATATTGAACTCATCTCAGGATCAATTTTAATCCAATGTTTAAGTCTGGCTATTTTTGAGTAAAATAAACTTGCCAACCCTAAAAAACTAAGATAAACTAGATATCAAATACACAAATAGTGGTTAATTTTTAATCTGAAATAGTAATTTACTTACTCAGATTCTCCCTAATTAACAACAAAAAACAAACATCAACACAAAATTATGTCAGACATAAAAAATAAAACAGAAATTACTTCTAGTCTAAAAACTAATGGTAATTCTAAATCAGGAAAAAGTTTTAATTCAAAACTAAATTCTTTTCTATCTAAACCAGTAGGTAAACTTGCAAGCTTTGCTATAGCCCTGGTTTTAATTGCAGGAATAGCTTTTGGAGCATATACTCAAATAGTAAATAATAATGATAATGCTCAAGCAGGATTAAACTGTCCTTCTGGATCTCAATTAAATTCAGCAGGTACTGGTTGTGTTTCTACAACTCCATCTAGTTATACTTGTCCTGGAGGGCAGACTCTAGGTGGTAATGGAGCTCAGTGTTTTGTTCAAGGTCAGACTGGTACTTCATATTCTTGTCCTAATGGTGGAGCTGTCAGTGGTGCTAGTTGTGTGGCTACTCCAACAAACTTAGTAGATGCTGGAGCATTAGGATGCCCAGGCGCCCAATTTATTAATGTAAATAGTTGCCGTACTTTAATAAGTGTACCACTAGGTCTTCAGAACTCAGCCACTGTATCATGTCCATCAGCTCCTATACCTACGTTAAGCGGTGCATTTCTAACTTTACCAGATGGTCAAGGATATTTCTCTATCCCAGGAGAGCAGACTATTTGTACTTATGGTTTCGCTAGTGGAATAGGAAGTGCGGTATATAAATATATGGCTGGCGGTTCTGCTGCAACATACGCCGCCACAGCCACCCCAATCTTTGGTCCTGTATTTACTCAAAACGCTACCCCTCAATTCAATACTCCTGTAACTAGTGGAGTTACCTACACCCCAGAAAATGGTCAAATCTCAAACTTCACCTGTACACCAAGTACAGTAGTTAGTGGTGGATCTGTAACATGTAGTGGACAAGCTACAGGAGCCCCATCTGGAGTACCATATAGTGGAGACATTACTGTTACTATAGATAATGGAGGAGGAACTGCTACAGTACCTCTAACCTCTTCAGGATCTTTTTCTACTACAGTAGATGTAGGAACTATATCTGGAAGTACTCCA
>Ga0172372_10000387_pt1 | contig 68180 bp, 110 predicted proteins | sample LakKiv5m_2_FD_114544 | JGI IMG/M metagenome (GOLD analysis project Ga0172372, IMG submission 114544) | Freshwater microbial communities from Kabuno Bay, South-Kivu, Congo - kab_092012_9.5m | ecosystem: Environmental > Aquatic > Freshwater > Lake | place: Democratic Republic of the Congo...
AGACTTCGCGGTTGGCAAATTGAGAAATTAGTTCGATGGTCCGATCGGGCTCAACAGTGTTGACCCATATCAGTGGCGAACCAATACGGAGGTGTTGGATGAGTTCCATTTTTAGTCCTAAAAGGTAAGAGTGACGCCTGTTTCAATGTTTGATTCTTGAGCCCACTGCTCAAGATTGTCTATTTGAGACGGTGTTGAAGCACGGTAATACCTTACAAATCGCCAACCGGCGTCTTTATAGAAGATCCCTGGAGGGAATTTTGTTGTGTCTTGCGGCTTGCTGAGCAACGACAAGGAAACGGCACCTACCATTGTGGTGTACATGCCGTAATAGTTGACTTTACCCATATGTGTAGTCACTTTCTTTATGCCATCCTTTTTCTTCTCGGGAAGAGGCAACTTGTATTGCTTGAACTTTGTCAAGAAGTTTCCTAGATGATTCTGAAGCAATGCGCGCAGCAACTTCTTGTGCCTCCGCTAATTCTATTATTGCTTCCAGGATAGACATTTCTATAAATTCTTTTTCTGCTGCAGCTATAGCATTTGCTTCACGCTCTTGAGCGTTTTTTGCTGCGCCACCTAATGCCGTTTTGAATTTACGCTTGTATCTTCCTTCGGCAAGTTTATAGTGCGCGCGGGCTATGCCGGCAAATCTGGCAATACGACCATAGTTGTTTGAAGTCCTAGCCACAAGTGACATTAGATCTTCTACCGTTAGGTCTATATCGTCTGACGTCGGCATTTCTATAAAAGATGAGCCCGCGCTACCCGGGTCGGAAGTTATAAGAGAAATTATTTGTTCTAATTCTGGACCCAGAACATCAATTAAAAGATTTTCTGCTCTGAGTATAGAATTGTTATTATCCATTTCTCCCTTTCTAGCCTGGGCCCCAGTTTACACTTTACGGAGCATAAGTGCAAACTGGGGCGTACAGACTAACTATCTACTCTTCAGACGAAAAGCTCGTCAACCTCATCGGCGGAGAGCTTGTGTACGCTCTCGGTCTCGACGTCGAGGATGCGGTTTCCGTTGACGCTCTTGGGACGGAAGGACTGAATCGCGGATTCGCGGTTCGGAGCCTCTACCCAGAAGGTACCGGTGATCTCGTAGATGCTGGGCTCAGCATTACGGGTCCAGTTGGCCTTCATAGCGGCGGCGGAAGCAACGCTGATCTTGAGGGTCTTAGCGACATCCTGGCTGGTCTTGCCCTTGGAAAACATGTCGTAAGCCTTGTCGCGCTTTGCATCAGTCAGTGTCATTATTGTTTCTCCTTGAATTTTATTCATTAATCTGTATATTCTGGTTATCGTAGAAGTTAGAGTTAGCGTTATTCAAAAGCCTTACTATCTCAGCCAATGAATTTTTGACCCACTCTTTAGTATTATTATTCGGATAAATACTATACCAGTGAGATTCCATTGGAGTTGATGCTTTATTACCCTTATAATGGATAATGCCTTTTGGAACAACGGCCATATCTGATTCGATATGTGTTTTGACCAAACATGACCAACTCATCCACGCGCTGTGCAATAAATCATTATTTGAATAAAGCAAATAGTGTCGTAGTTGGTCATAGTTTAGCAAGCCCATATCATGCAAGTCTAATAGATTTTCTGCAACTACGTTCCATAGAAGTTGTCTGGAGTTCCAGTTATCTCTAAAAGACATTGCGGTGTTAGTGAGTCTAAACCAGCATCCGTTATGGGTCAATTTATTCTTGGTTGATGAAATTAATTTAATTGTTTCTTCGCCGAATATTGACATAAAGTCAGCATGGATGTAACTCACTGAGCCAGCAGACAAAGATCTTATGGCGTCTGTTAAGTCGCCACTCCAAACCTTTGCTTCTGGCCATTTTCTCTCAATTTGCTCAAAAGTCGAACGATTTCGTTCAACTAAAAACAATTGAGATTTATTGACAGAACAGGCGTCTATCAATTCTTTGGGCTCAACGGATAGTTCTGGTAGCATAACGCAGTATCCGGAGCTAAGATCTATATTTATAGAAGATTTCTCTGCTACAGAAATTTGTCTCTTCACAGATATATCATAAAGAGATTCTTCTATATAGCTAGAAGGTATTTCTATACCAAGATATTCTAAACCGTATCTTGTCGGAACCCAAATGTCTGCTCTTCTGCCTCGTTTAGTCCGAGGGTGAAGGTCTTGTTTGCGTTTTATTAAACGATTGTGCAATAATTCTTTGCGTGATGAGAGAAAACTTTTTTGGGTAACAAGTTTTGCTCCACGTAACTCCATGGAGGTAACGGCTTTATTGGCAGCAATGTAGTCAAGTAGCATTACTGCTTCGTCTGAAATTTTTATAGTAACCACCCCTTTGGTAGCCCCTGCGGTAGAGAGATTTGTTATTCCCCCTACCGCAGGGAAACCGAAGTGACTATCAGCCCTTCTCGCCAGCGCGGCGATGGAACTCGATGTTGTCACCAGGCTGAATGACGTAGGTGTCATCCAACTTCTCTTTGCCCTTGTAAGCGCTGGCATCGGTGGGAATGCCCCACATCGAACCAAACTGATTACGAAGGTCAGAAACACTCTTGCCTACGTGGTTACCTGGGTTGTTGTAAACACCGTAGCGTATCTGAGCGGCGCCGCCACTCTGTGCGCCTGAAGATGATGCCTGCTGCATGTTATGCTCCTTGGTAAACTAACTCGTTAACGTTAACGCTGCGATCAAAACTTTGGGCCAAACCGGCTTCCAAATCAAAGAAATACTCCGAGTTAGAAGCCGGATCTTTGCCCTCAACAATGACCATATTAAACCGTGCCAGCAGGGCTGCAGTCACGGCCATATTCGTAGCAAGAAGTTGCGTTCCTCCATCGAGTTGCGCTCGTTCTTGACACGACATTTCCCCAGGGTTACGGTCAGGAGGGTCTACATATTCCTCGTGCCATACCGATGGGTGATCTACTAGTTCAATTCCGTCACGTTTTGCATAGTGATAGGTTGAACCAAAATATCTTTCGTCGTTACCACCTAGAAAAACATCTACGTTGTTTAATTCGGTGGCAGCATCGATAAGTTGTTTGCGCGCTTTGAAGTTATCAACAACGGCAAAAACAACATCATTTTCAACAAGAAGATCACCAGCAGCAATTTTACCCGCTACTGGTGAACCATCATCTTCTTGCTCTTCATCTTTACTTACCCCAACTTTATCTACAACCCAATACGGCATTGGGATAATAAATGTTCGCTCAAATTGCGGGGTCAATTCAGCGGCTAGAACTTCGGCTTTGTTACCAACACCATTGAAGAATTGACGTTGTTTGTTTTTAGCCTCAAAGTTATCGCCGTCTACGATGATTAACGCAGAACCTGGCATGCGCCATTCAAGTGTCATAGCAATAGACCTTGAAAGTAGCGAACCTATGCCTCCTGCGCCAACAATGATGACGCGTTTTTCTTCCATCAAAAATCTCCATAGTTAATTGACATTAAAGATTCTGCTACGTATCTATCGTCTTCAAAGTCAGAACATATAGTTACAGGTTCACCGATGACACCGTTTTTAATAAAGTTGACAACATAACCCGTCAAAGGTAAACACTCTTCTGAATATTGATACATGCAGTTACTACAACCACCTGGGCTGTGATCCCCATATATTTGATTCCAAATATCAACTGGAATTTTATCGGTATCATCCCAATCAATAGGGACTTCGCAGAAGCAGTCAGACCAATTCTTATGACAACAAATCATTAATGGTTCGTTATTAGCAGAAGAGCGGTTTATTGCTTCAATATCTTCAAAAGATGCTTGCTGAAGATACAGGTCCCAATCTGTTTCGGTGAATTCAACACCACATTTCATGCAGTCATTATCTCCGTACTCAACAAACCCACTACAATTGGGGTTGAGACAGTTAATGAGAAATATTTCATCTGTGGTTTGAATTGCGTCATAGGCAACAGAACAATATGGGCAGGATGAAAAAGTTTCTTCATGGTCGTTCAATTGGGCAAAACAGTTTTTGCAGTAACCAAGCCAATCATTATGATTGACATGCCCATTTGAACGACTTATGCTTTTCCCGAAGCTGTAGACCCCTTTGGGGATCCGTAAACAAGTTCTATCTTTTCTTGTCCCGACCTAGTCCAGACGTAAATGTTTTTGTCTGGACTTTTGTCGATATCAATTTCATTAGAAAATATACCTTGAGTATTGCGAATCTTGAGTATATCTTCGAGGCAGTCACCATCTTTTTCGAACATTAAGAAAGAATGGCAACTTAAACAACGACGCTTATCAATATCGGATTTGATAAGACGGGTTTCGCAGAACGGGCACTTATCTTCCCCAATTATTACTTCACCAACTATCGTGTTTTCTTTTGGGTCGGGGAAATGAGCAGGAACTTTAACCGTCTTTGACCTAAACGAGGCAGAACTGGAAGAGTACTGCCTGCCACTGCTGTAGTTGTCGTAACCATAGTTTGAATACGCGTAGCCCGAACTTGGTGTGCCGACAGTGGCTGTCTTTTTCGTTACCTTCTTAAGCCAGTTATCAATTTCTGGCGAAGGCTGCCCTTTTGGGAGCGATTCAAAAACCTGATCGGGATCCATTGTGAAAGCGCCGCCAGGAGTCTGCAGCTCAATATAGTACTGAGTTGCATTATTGTTGACGCTTTTCTGCCAGCCATAAGTGATATGGATTCCGGGGAAATCAGCTTGGTCTTTATGATCTGTGCCACTTGCAAAGGCAGCCATATTTGGATGCGAATGCGCAGAACCAACTAGATAAACATTTTCATCTTTTTCAGAAACAATTGACTCATGATCGTAACGGCAATCGCCCGCAGTATTTTCCTGATCTGGGACCAAAACACCCCAACCATCGCTGGGATGTTCTGACTCGGCAAACCTGGGATCATATGTCAACAGCACAATTGACTCGGTATTGTAGATATTTTCTACTTCCCGAAAGAAATCGTCCATCATCTGCACTAAAGAAAACGGAATTAAAGGCAAAGAGTACCACGCCTGACTACGCATAGTGTCAAGACCAAGTTCGTCAGGATTAGCTACGGTTACAGACCTAGAAACTATAGTGGAAACAACTTTGAATATTGATGGCCTAACAGAAGTCTTGGTAGTTTTATTTTCTGTTATGTTGTACTGCTCGACACCAATGACGTAATAGAAAGTGTATCCGTGCGCTTCAACATGCTGGCATATATCTGCGACATCGCCAATAAAGCATGGCATACCGTTTGGCAGATCAAACTGCTTTAGTTCCTCTAGTGGAATTAGTTGAAATTCTTCAGTAGTGGTCATTACTTTCCTTTAAGGAGTAGAAAATACATCAGCGATCATTTGTGTCAAAGTTGAAAAATCTTCTTCTGACACAAAATTGCATTGAGGACAACGATTTTTTTCTTCAATATCAATTGATGGCATAAGCAAAGAACATTCAGGACAATGTATTAATTCGAGACATTTTTGACAGTGGAAATTATCTTTATAATAATAAAGTTGACTATAGTGGTGATGAATATCGCATGACAGACAAAGTTCGTAATAGTCATGTAAACAAATTTCGCATACAACGCCATCTGATGACTCTACATGAAAAGATTTTTCATCGTAGTTCTTTTTACACTCTATGCAGTAAAAACCAGTGTTGATTGGGATAATAGGGTTTGATACCGGTTTTTCTGTAGACACTTGCAGTGGGACGGCAGCATTAAATGCTTTTGTTAACCCAGCGGTTATATCTTTGGAATCTGGGTTTTCTAAGTCTGGACGACTGATTTTTTGATAAGCTTTAGGAAACATTGCATCGTGATAGTACGCACGATATTTCCCGTCCATAGCCATACCTACGGTTAAAAAGTCAGCGTCAGGCGCATCACAGTGCCTATCTTGACTGTCAATGCCTTTTACCCTTACGGGAATCCACAGACTTGGATCGAGTGTCCACCCAAAACCATCTGAAGAAGATTTTTCTTCCCAAGCGCTTGGATCCCAAAGATATTCAAAATCATATATATTTAAAGACGGATCAGAAGTTATTTCTTTAAAGTATTGCTCTTCATAAAATCGTGGTCCGTCTGTTTCGTTCATGTTGGCATCGTTGTAGGCTTCACCACCACCAGCGCGGTCAATGAGGTTAGCAATTTTTTGGCCAACATTTAAATCTTTGATAGAAGGTTTGTTGTGGTAAAGGCATATCCAGCCTACACCGTTGCCAATTCCATTTACTTTTGCGCCGTAACCTTTACAGTTTAGATTTGGAAGGTTAACGTGAAAAAGTATTTGTTCCTTGCTTGTTATTGGTTCTACAGAGTAAAAATGACGAGCGCCATAAAATTCCCCGTCTACAAAATCACCAATAACAATACGGTAAGGCATTGCAAGGTCGTATGTGTGGGCTTCTGGATCACCTTCAGAATTACCCCAGATGACCCTGTAGAGACCAGGGGCATGCTGGAACACTACCTGCATATGCCCAAGGGCTTGACGGATCGAAAGAGTGCCCGATCCGTCAAGGGGCAGCAACCCAGTTTCAAAGTAAACTTGATCTTTCAACGCTACAAAAAAATCAATAAGAGACTTTTCTTTTGCGTTAGCCGTAGGCATATTTGCAATGCTTTGAACTACGTTATCTGAATTTAGGGTATATTCAAAATTCATGCCTAAAGACATTTTAGTTAACTTTCGTCTACGCTAAAAAACTTTTTGATAGTTTCATTTATTTCTTCATCAAAATCACCAAAAGCCCAAGCAAGCCAGTTGGGGTCTTTTTCGGCGATATCAAGAAGTTGTTTTCTTTGTTGAAGTTCGTCGTAGGGACCAATAAGATCAGCAAGTCTTCCTAATCCTTTTGCCAAACCTGCTAGCTCTTCCTGATCATGAGTTAACTGAAGGATGAGACCGAGTATAGGGTTGCCTTCGATGGTAAATTTCTTTACAATATTTTCAATTCGGATTTCTAGCGCTTCAAGTTGAAGCTCTACTTCTGCTCTGGCAAAAGAAGCGCTAGAGGAATTGAATCTGAAAGAATTTATTGGACTGTTAGGCAACCTTTCATGCGAAGGTTGTACTGTCAAAGTTGAATCCCTTGTTAGAGGTTTGACGTTTTTGGATGTAGTCGAGTAATTCTCTTACCGACCACCAAGCAGTGCAGAGTGCTACAATGCTACGAGTAATAAGTCTTATTATATATTCTTCCTTTGTTCCCGAAAATGGGCTTGCGCCACCCATTTGGACATCAAAATAAATACTGTCAAAAAATAACTGTATATCTTTTATCGTTTTGTGTGTCTGATCCATAACTCGCTTTATGTCTTTCAATTAAATTTGTTTTATTTATTTTTTGATCTAAACGCAGATTTAAGAGTTTAGATATTGCTCCGATTAAAATAAATACAGTCATTGTTGTTTATAACTTTAATTCTGATAAACGTAAATCTATTTTGTCTAAACGTTCAGCAAAAATTTCTGCTAGAACGTCTTCATCTATTCCATTTTCTTTGATGAAACGTTCATGCATTTGTGCAACTATAGAATCAATTATAAATTCTGATTCCATATCCCAAGAAATCCAGATATTTCCATAAGACTCTTTTATGTGCCTTATGGTGTTTTGAATTTCTTTAGAACTATACCCCCCCCAAATACCGTAGTCTTCTTGGTTGACTAACGCTAGTTTTAGGCATTGTCGAGTCACTGGGCAAGTAGTGCAGATTTCTTCTGCTACAGATTTTTCTTGTGCGTGGCTGCGCGGAAACATTGTTCCAACATCAACCGCCCAGCAACTCGACAATGGAGCCCAATTTTTCTTACTTGTTTGAAGATGCCGGTAAAAATGCTCTAAAGCTTTATATGGTGGTAATGGAAGTTCTTCTTCATCGTCTTCGGTTTTTGCATCAATCTTTAAAATCTGATTCATTTTGATTTGCGTTTTCTGGAGATAGTCTATTTTTAATAATTAAAGTAGAATAAGATGCAACATATAATTGTTTGGAAATTTTATCATCAAACTTCCCAAACTCTAAGAGACTATTATCTACGTCTATTCCAAGGTCTTCACAAGAAATGAGATAAGAGTTTTGTAGTTTGTTTAGCTTCCAATCAAGATAATCATTATAGTTACGTAGATAAAAATCGACTTTAGCGTGTTCTTCTTCTGATTTAGAACGCTCACTCATTTCAAGCAAAGTATTAGAGTAAAATTTGATTGTATGAATAAAAATGATTTTTTGACGAATCTCATAATACGACAGGTACTTATCTAAAACACCTTCGCTCATATGGTTTACGACATCATACAAGGCAAGAAGTAGTGGCGATTCATAATTGCTGTTAAGTATATTTGAAAAGAAACTTTGCATTTCAGAAACAGCAAAAACTACGTAAGGTATGGAAGATGATGTAACTACTACATCATCTCCCATATACTTTTTTAGGGCTTCAGCAAGTTCGTCTGGGATTTGTCTCCCATCGGGACCGATAAAGCCAACAACTTTCTGACCACTTTGAGGATTTGAATCTTCAAAAAGATCTGAGTCTTCATCACCGGTTAGGTACGGGTTTTGGGTACTCAAAAGAGATCCTTAGGTTATGGAGTTGGCAATTTTGTCTTTCGCTAGTTCATTCAAAAAAACGTTAGCGAGCTTATCTGCTTCGCTAACATATGATCGAGCGACATGTTGGATTCTAAACCGAAATTCTTCTTGAATAATTCTAATCGATTTTAAAAGAGTGTAAAGATTTTCATTCCTACACTGCCATTTCCCATTTACTTGGTTTACCACAACGGCAGAATCAGAATATATTATTGGGTCGTTAAGTTGCGCCATAGAACAGATCAAAAGACTAGTTATCACTGCTTCGTACTCAGCCTCATTATTGGTTCGCTTACCAAGTCCGCGAGCATATCTAGCTATTTCTTTTTTGTTCTTGTAAACAACCACGCCACATGCGGCTTCACCGGTCTTTTTTTGACCTTGTCCGCGTGCTGCGCCATCACACACAACTTCTATCAACATAATAGTCCTATTGAGGTGGACCGAAAATTTCTTCTTTTAATTCTTCCATAAGTAATTCTATTTTAGACTGAATAAAATCTGGCGCACGGTCGTAAAATGCTAGTATATTATCTAATTCTTTTTCCGAATAAACGGTTTTACCATTCCAAATTTTATGGCCAGTTAAAAGATAGAAAAAGATCTTTATAAGTTTTACTTCTGGAATTTTAACATCATAGCCTTGAACTATGGAAGCTGCACATTCTGTCGCAATAAATTCTAGCATTGCAACTTTTTCTTCCGAAGTTAAAAAGACTATATCGTTTAAAACCTCATTGCTTATGCTATCTAATGTCTGTAACATTTTGACCTTTAGTTTAATTTAGTTTTTCGTCGGATAAACTAACAAGATTCCTGATATCTAAAAGAATATCTGTTACCTTGTCGGAATCGCAAAGTTTTTGGTTCTTAAACTCAGAAACACCAAAATCTATAAGATCAAGTATCTCTTCTACTGTCGGCGTAGCTGACGATACCATTACAGTTCCTCAACATTAAAAGTTTTATTTGCGATGTCAAAAATAATTACTGTATTCACATGATCGCTTTGATAATGCATAAGCGAGGAAACGATAGCGTCACCAACTTGTTGTACTAACGTTTTAATTTCGTAAAGTGCCTCAAAGAAATCGTCATCAATAAAAATCTTATTATTATCTTTATCCACTTTTTTGAGGCCAAAGATACTCGGGAACATAAACAAATTATTTGCTTGCATTTCTACGTAAAGCCAAGGGCGATGTAGAGAAGTATCCACAAAAGCAGACAAGTCAACCTTATAGTTTATTGTGCTTATAAATGGAGTTGCATAGCTATCTGTATCTTCATCGTAGTAGGTCTCCACAAAGAAACCAAACGATTCAAAGTACGGAAAACCTTTTCTTAGTTCGTATAAATGCTCGCAAAAAGCTTGCGGAAAGGTGGTCTTAAATTCATATCTAATGTTTACGTATGATTTTACAAGCTGATGTAAATCTTTTTTTAACAACAGAACACTCATCAGTCAACTAACTCCATTTTTTTGAAAGTTTTAGAAAAACCCAACATCCAGGGTGCAGTTTCTAAGCCATCTAGCCATTGCGCAACTGTGGGAATACATCCTAAGTCTTCTAGAATATGGTTTTCGCATATGTCTCGTATGCTGTATTCTTTTTTGTTGGAGTTTATTCGGTAAACACCAAATAATTCTTGCGCAATGTATATACCAAAACTAGAATGCAATATTGCACGATGACGCATGTCTGGAATGTGCGCTTTAGAACTGTCTAAGAATTCGTGAATATCAATGTAATCATCGATAGTCCCGCCAAATTTAATAACTGAAAGCTTAGAGTGAACCAGCGGTTTCATTTTCGTCCTTTGGTATAACACTGTAGGGCTGAAACACAACCTCTAAAGGTGAAACGTAATGAATTTTGTCTTTAATCTTTACAACAAAATTATTATCACCGCTTACGGGATCTCCATTGACAACTACAATTTCCATGTTATCGTCAGTAGAGATTTTTGCTCCATTCAAAAAAGTTTTTGGAAGCCTCACTTTTTCAAATGAATCCACATTAGGCCCATTTGCCGATGGCTCTACACACGAAATCCAGTAACAAAGAATTTGTGTTTGTAAAATAGGGGAAGATTTATGAAAGACTTGATTTAGGAGATCAATTGTTGCAGGATTAATAATTATATGTGAAGGAAGAAGGTATTCGTATGACGAATTTTGTTCTCCAAGAAAAAAACTTTCAATATCTAGCATTGTTAAATCACTGAGTAAAGATGCGTTTTCGCTATTTTTTGTGTTGTTTGATTCTGATTTATATTTCTTGGAAAGAATTTCAACATCTTTTTGCAGACATGCAAAGTCGCAATACTTTCCGAGATGAAAATTATTTGAATCAATAATTACTAAATCAAAACTTTTATGCTCATTTGCGACTAAACATTCTCCACAATCAAAATTCATAATATGCCTTTCAGATGGATAATGCTTCCCCCCTTTTCCGGTTAGATGGGGGTTTTGATATTCGTAGCTTATACATCGGCCTCCGGCGCAGATAAAGGGATTCGAACCCTTTAATACCACCTAGGTATCTGCCGTTTGCGTTAAACGCAAACTATTTCATTAAGATCATGTTTAGAGCATACAGATTCAATTGTATTGTTAGCTTTATAATTGCTGTCAATTTCTGTGTTTGAACTTGGCCAAAAATCTATTGGAATTTCTCCACGTCTTTGCCAAGTAAGAAAGTACTGAGGCCAATTTTTAATCTTGCGATTTAATTGCGTATAAAACCACAGTAAAACTGGATTACAAGATAATTGTTCTATAAAGCGAAAATCATTATTGCCTTTATCATTCATGAATACACTATACAGGTCATTGAAAGTTTTTATAGGGTCAAAATCTATTGAGGCATTTTGCAGAAACTCTGATCTTGCAAACTCTGGTTCTTGCTCTATTCGCCTGTAATCTGAGGTTCCAGAGAAACAAAGGTAGCTGATTGAATAATTGCTTAAAGGCGCATTAAATAAAAACGGATCGTCTTTTAGATTAGAACTAAAGTATATATCTAAAAAGCTACTTCTACCTGTTTCCCCTAACTGCCCTACGTTACATAATGTTTTAGTGGAATATACTACAAAATATGTCCACGGAACAGAAATATAGTATTCTTTTGAAGCATAGCTATATTTCATTATTTGGGGCTCTAATCGTATCAACGATTTGCATGATTTTGTTTCACGCCACTTTTCCCCATACATTGTCGTGAACGTTTCGTATTTTGATTTGATAATTTCTATCATAGTGGAGCTGGGGGGAATCGAACCCCCGTCTTTCGGGTGAAACTTTATTGTGATACAACCATTCCCGTTTTAGCGACGGGTCGCTAGGGCCGATCGGCTCTGTGGGAGCTTCACGATTCCACCATCCGCGCTTTCTCGGAAGTCAAACAGTCTTTCCTGTTGGTCTATTTGTCTTTCCAAATTGTCCCTCTAGTTTCCGTTGACAGGCACTAGATAAGCCCCGGGCACTAGTCAGACTAGTGCACCCTCCTCAACGAGGAGAGTGGCCAGTTCGGCATCCCAATCGCAGACGTAATCATCGGCGTTTATTTTTGTGCCCCGTTTAACGTCTCTGAGCAAGACGGGTTGCACGCAAAAGTTTCCTGGACCCAAAATCGAAACCAGTCAGCCCCGCTGTTGTAGTAAGAGCCTCCTCAGAGAATCGAACTCTGATCTCGGCTTTACAAGAGCCGTGTAATAGCCGTTATACTAAAGAGGCATTTTAAAGAGAGGCTTGTCTTTCTAATTCCACAATACCTCCCGGAGTGAAAAACTCAATTTCATCATCGTCTTGCAAAACGTAATCCCATGAAACTTGAATACAACTTGTGATCATGCTAGTCACGGGATTACGCTTCAAAACCTTCATTGGGGAGTGGTTTAGGGAAATCCCAGTAAAATACTGTTTATTAGACACAACAGTTTGCTGTATTGTTGTTCCTGCAGCACTTTGGAATTTTAATCTTGTATCGCCCCAAATAATTTTAACCATGTTTTTCCTCCTCCCCTTTTCTTTTTAGATTATCGTAAATATCTTGTATTTTATCTTCAGCTTTTTTAAGCTCTGATTTCTTGTTTTTCTTTGTTATGCGTTTTGGCACTATCTTTCCAAACACTAAATCCACTGACATGAGATTTCTGATCATGTCCCCACGGAAGAAGGCATTGTTCATACATGTTATTTGGATTTTTTTCAAGGCATCGACATAATTTCATTCTGCATCCCAGTATTCAACGTAATAATTTTCGTTTGACCAATTTGGAGAATAAGAATATTTCTCTTCTTCAAGAAGATAATATTCTTCAAAAAGATCATCTTCTGAAGGCTCGTAGAGCTCCTCAATAATATCCTCATACTCCAATTCGAGATAATCTTGCATCTATGCTCCTGTAATCACCTTTATGCTTATGTATAAAGAAGTTACCACTAAAAAATAGTAACCCATTTTCTTTTTTGGGGATTGACTTTTCCACCAATAAACTAAAAAATCTGGGTCCATCAAAAATATTCCGCTCTATAAACCATATTTTTGGCAACCCACAAATTTACCCGATTTTTTATAAATCCAGGCCCTATCAGTTCACTAGTTCCATCACGCATAACAACTCGACATTGATTGCCTCCCTGGATAGCTAAATCAAAAGCAAGTTGTTCAGTTTTGTCAATGTACTCTGGTGCATGATCAAATGCAGGTGCTAGCATAACTGAAACAATTCGGCTATTAGGCCTATTGTAAAACCAGTCTTTATACTCGATCACCACTGAACTTTTTGTCAAAAGCTCTAATGGCCACATATCCTCATCAACAAAAGGAATGTAACTTCTATCATAGATTGGGAATTCTTTTTCAAAATCTTCTATAAAAACTAGACCTTCTCCGGTGCTAGTTTCAATATTTACAACGTATTTCATTATTTCTCTAGTTTCACTATTTTTAAAAAGTTATTAAAAACGCTATAAATTAATTCACTATCTGCCGAATAGTATTCTTCTAAAACCATAATTGCATCAGATACAGTCATTTCGTTTTCGTCGTAGCTAATTGAACCTTCAGAGGTTAAAGCGCTATGGACAATTTGATGGTTCGTATTGTTCATGAGATCATACACTTCGTAAATGCGCATATCACCATAGGTGCTTTTTATTGTATCAGAATAGTTTTTTAAAGCTTCTTTTTTGCTTGTGTAATATTGATTTGTGTGCAAATATTCGCCCAAATAATCGTAGGTACAATCATTGTACTGCCGTCCTAGAGTTCCACCAAGTAAAACGTAGAGCTCATTTGGCAATTCGACAGAATCTTTGCCGCCGTCAATGCTTAAAGTTCTCACTATTGTCCATTTCCTCTATTTCCCTAATGTATTTAAACATAGAGAATTCTTGTTCGTTGATCATAGCTTTTTTGTAGTTTTTTACTAAAGCTAAAAAAGTTGATCCTATAAGAAATGAGTATAAAACATTTTTACTGCAATAAGATAGAAAACGTTTTACATCTTTGTTTGATAAATTTTTATAGTCTATTTTTTGCATTTAAATATTCCTTGATCATTGAGAAAGTGTTAGTATGTATTTCTACCAAACTTATTATCTCATTTTGGTCAAGTATAAATCTAACTTTTTTAGATTCATTTATTGAAAAGTAGCGGTCGCTAACATTTTGATTGGACATTCTGGTACCTCTTTTGTTGGCCACCAGTATTCTATATCATTTCGAACACTCCATCCGAATTGGCTGTAGTGTTCGAAATTTTTACGCAAAAGATTGCTTTGATGAGATTGATGTAAGTTATGGTTACCAAGCCACCAAGGTTCTTTAAAGGGACCATTCAAACATTCAAAGGCTGCAATAGTTTTGTCTAAGCAGACATTGTCTTTGTAGCCTCTGGCTGTCCATTCAGCTATGGTGACAAATTGATATTCAAGAAGTTTTTCTTCATAATTTTCCCACATAAGGACTGCCGGGTGGTTTGCCCAACCAGAACTTAGGCCGCAAAGTACGTTCATAATTTGCATTGTTTCGACACGTTGCTTGCCTAAGCGTTTGTAATCTAAACATTCTACGGTTTTTTGAAAGTCTTTATATGGAAGAAACGTTTGCATCTAAAGTATTGTCCATTTGATGAGAGGCATTTTAATTGGAATGTCATTATTATAAAAAACGATATAGCGAACGTATGTTTCGGCTAGGATTGTTTTACAGTAAATACACGGTGAAGTGTTAGGCATGTAGGTTAAGCTGCGCGCACGAGATCCGGCAACATAAACAGTGCCCCCTTTTACTGGAGGAAGTTTATAGAATAAATCTAATTCCGCGTGAACACCACATATATCTGGGTAAGCATCATTTATGGTGGTAGCTCTTCTATCGAGTTTGTTGTAACCTAAGGCAGACCGTGATCCTTTTACCCATTTGGCGACCATGTTATAACTTCCACCCGAAACATGTTCCAAAGACTGTTCTCTTAGTTTATCTAAGGTTAAAATTTCTGCCTTAGAAACTTTAAGGCCAATATTATCTTTGGCAGATGTTTCGTCATATTTCAAGACGTTAAAACTCATTTAAACCACTTCAAAAGCTTTCATAAGGAAATCTAGTGTCTGTACGTTTGTAAAACCGTTTTCTACAATGTCTTCTATTATAGAATAAGGAAGTTTGACGTATGTAGAGTTTATAATTGTGGCTTTGCACCAACATTCATGTTTGTCGCACAGAATTGGATCATCCATTTTTGCTCCTTTGTGCGGGTAGTGGGACTCGAACCCACAAGCCCTAGGGCGAAGGATTTTAAGTCCTCTGCGTTTGCCGATTTCGCCATACCCGCTTGATTTACGACGCTGCAAAAGATTGATCGTACTTTGGCATGCTATTCAATTCATCTAAAAGATTGTTTTGAACTACACTATGCTTGTAGCATTGATCGCCTAATCCTTCTGTATGCATCAGGCATTCTGATTCTAGCCCAGAGATTATAAACATTTTCCTTGACTCAAACCATGTATCGCCAAGCACAACACTTTCTTGTTTCATGCATTCTATTGTTTCACGATAAACATCTGTTTCAGAATGAAGCCAGTAAAAGCAGGAATCTCTGAACACGTGATACGAAAAATTCTTGTTCTCATCGTAATCAAATGGAATATTTAAACTGACAATGTGTGAAAATATAATCTTTATGTCATCTGAAGGTAAACCTAGTTTATCTAAGATATCTAAAGATTCATAAGCAGATTTCTCAAAACCTGTGCATGAATATGCATCAAAATGAGTAAAAGCTAACAATGTAGAAAGGATAAGTAGGTCTTTATTTTTAATGGAAAATTTGCTTTGAGATAGTTGCATTAGGCAATCTAAAGCGTTTTGTATTAAATTCCAGTTAGAAAAAGTTCTGCGTGGATTTGAATAATATTCATTTAAAAGATTAAAATACTTATCTGTTATATCCATATTGCTAGGATAACACGCGTACCTAACCATTTCTTCCCAAACGCTATACATTTCATCTATATCGTGGGAAGATTTTAAACTTTTGTATTCCATGTTTTATCCTAGCGGTTAAATCTTGAAACCAAGAGCTGTTTCATCAATTTTGTCTATATGATACTCGCCAAAAAATTGAACATTGAAGTTATTTTCGGCTAAATACATCAAAACGTTAGAAGGGAGATCAGGACCCCTGGTCAATTTCATGCCCATAGCTACAATCTCATTCAATTCTTCTGAATAACATGGTTTCTCAGAGATGAGGATTTCTTCATCAAAGATAACTTCGTTATCTACCACGTTGAACGGGAAAGGTTCTGCAACAAAACCTGCTTCGTTTGCGCTAACAGTTACGAGGGAATCTTTTACGGTTCCGTCAGCATACTCAACAGCATAACCAAAAACTATAAGAACATGAGAAGGCACAATTGTACTCGGCACCAGCATGATTGAAGCAAGCTGCTTGTAAAACTCTTGCTCACTTTCAAAGTTTGGTGCTTCTATACGAACAACTTTGTCATCCGCCCAATAGACAAAGCAAGAAAGTACTATTTGCCGCCCGTTTAGAATATAATCTTTATAATATTCTAAAGCTTTTAGCTTTTCTTCCTTATTGTTAGAAGGAATTTCTTCCTCAGGTTGTATAAACATAAGCCCTCCATAAAGGATAAGGGGAACCATATGATTCCCCTTAGTCCATCTTTTGTTTTTATCAATTACAATTAAAACTTTTTAACTTTGATGTGCGGTTTTCATTATAGCCATCCAAATTTTCGGGAACAACCAGGCCAAGCATTCCACCCGGAACGGGAAAGGACTTTTTCGGCCACTACAATTTGTTGCTCTCTGGATGCTTCCCAGGGGTGAGGCGCAAATTCGCCACCACCAAATGATAACCATGTTGAATAACTTGATTGATGCATAAACTGCAAACCTCCACCGAAACCATTTCCGGTATTAGCAGACCAATTACCGCCAGCTTCACACTGAGCTAATTGATCCCAACGAGATCCATTTCCGGGATCATAGTTAGGTGCAGTCGCAAGTCTTTGAACGCGGGCTTTCTCTGCAGCCTCTTGTTTCTGACGTTCAGTTTCTTCAACATATTTAACGATCTTCTCTATTTCAGCGGCAACAGTTGCGTTCACATCGTAACTTACTGAGTCGCTGATGGTCATATGGTAGCTAATGCTTTCTGCAGAAGCTGAGGGATTTCCGGTACTCTGAGAGTTACCAAATATCATTAATAGGGAAGATACTATAAATATAACTACAAATACAACAATTAAAATGTTTTTATTATACGTTAATATAGACAAAATAATTCTCCTTGTTAGGGGGACGGAACTATTAGCCTCCTTTCTTCAGGGTTATAAGAGATTTTCGCTAATTTATAGCGTTTGACATTGGCTTGGTGAAGAGTTCAAACAATTCATCGTTAAATAATTTATCTAAAAGCAACGCTTCATTAGAGGAAATGAGTCCTTCTGCTTTATGAACAGCTATTTTATGGTTAATGCTTGAATTTTCATCATCGCAAATGTAAACTTTTTTTAGAACATCTTGCAGTGCAAGACTAGTTTCTAGCAAACCTTTACACACGTTTACTAAATCTATGATAGTTAAATGAATTTCTTGGGGAACCAAATCTGCTAATTGTACAAGCCAGATTTTATCTATTGCTTCCAGCCAAGTCATCTGTTCAAGAAGATTTTGTAACTCTTCTTTTGTCGTGTTATTCATTTAACCAATATAGCGCATTAGCGACCGACATATCAAATTAGTCGTCTGAGCCATCATCGTTGCTGGGCGAATTTACTATTCCGTCAGGAATTGCAGCTAAACGACAATAGCCATTAGGTTCAATTGAGCGAGCAACAATTTTGCAAACATTTTCACTTTCGTAAAAGTAACAATTGCTGCACTTAACGCCAATTTCTAAATTGTCATTGTCTTCGGATTCTACGTAACCCACCCAAATACCTTTGCCGTCTCTATCGGCAAGTTTACCGTATTTGGCAACAATTGCTAACATTGAATTGGCATACATTAGTTCTGGTTCTGGAAGACTGGCTTCGTAAAGTTTCATGAACTCGGCAAGCCAAATACTATGATTGGGATTCATAATTGCTCCTACGCTGGGTAACTTATATCCATGTCAATACATTGGTAGTAACCTAAAAAGCTTGTAGAATTCTCATTTGATGGTTTAAAATCATCAAAAATATATAACTTTTTAATACCTTTTTTTACTAAATCTGGATATTTGGCACAAAAGCTACAATGATACAAAACATTTTCTATCTTCCGCACCAACATCTTCTCCAAGGTTTACACTCGCGGTGAAAATAGTCAAAAAATGATAAATACCACCAATAAGTTTTGCTCATAGCGCCCTCGCCAAGATTTGAACTTGGGCACATGGTTTAGGAAACCAATGCTCTATCCCCTGAGCTACGAGGGCTCTGAAAACTCTTTGAATCTAGTCCATGCAGCACGGCATGCTGCGTTAAGAGTTCTAAGATCTTCTTGCACTAATTCGTGACTACCTGTTACTTCGCGTTCCACCATTTCTAGTGGAAGAAAAACTGCTATATTTTGAATTTTAGTCTCGTACCGGTCTGTTTCCACAGATCTTACACCTTCCCCAAGAATTGATAGACAAAATCAACCATTCTCTACAGCAATAAACCTTCAGCAGTAGTTCTTCTGGTATTGATTCATCTGGATGAACATGTTTTGAAATTATCCTACCCATTGATTACTCGACTAGACCCATCTGCATAAATAATTTCGTTTGTATTGTCGTTAAAAGTCCAAGAGTAATTACAACAAAAATCTTCATTGGGCTTTAAAGGATGTAGGCCTTTATTTTTGTGGTTGCGAAGTTTAGGAATTTGCGACCAAAAATCAACAGAACATTCATGACATAGACGGAGCTTTATTGCTGGCTCATTGTAATCGTCGATAAAACCTTCGTAATAACCATCAACAATAACAATAAGGCCATTTTCTGCCAGCCAATCGTCACTATTTTCGTAGTGTGCGTTAAATCCTTCAGAAACAAGGATTTCTTTTTCGCATTTATCGCATTGAGCTTTCATGATTGATTGCTCCAATCGAAACGGTGTCTTTCATTGACCTATTACTTTAATCTTCAATAACATCTAGATAGTCAAGCGCGCTACGAAAAACTTCTCGATCTACAGCAAACTGACTGATAGTTCTATAATTCCTGTCGTTACCGGTCTCAGTGTACTTTGCTATAGTTATGAAGAGAATATCTTTTATGATTTCTAAACCTATTACTTCATCGCTGTTGGTATCTACGTCTTGAATCCAGACTGTAGAATACTTGTTGTTATTTGGGCTTATAATTTGCTGCATAAGTTTGTTTATTTGACTATCAGCAATTCTTCTTGCTGATTCTATATCGTTCAAAGAAATTGAAGACATTGTTACCCCTTACTTTTTTCCTTTTTGGAAATTTCCAATAAGATGTCTTGTAATTTTTGACATAACGGCCGCTAATTCTTGTGATTCAACAATTTCGTCGTCATATTGACGATCGGGGTAATTGTTAAAATAATCTTCTTTAGCAAACCAGTATAGAAATTCACACGCTTTTTGCGCTTTAATCAAATCAGTAACGGTTACTGATTTAGATTTAAGACTTTCGATTTCGTTTGCTGCATCTTCAAAAATTCTACCAGATAGCATAGTGACAACTAAAGCGGCACTATCTGCTGCTTCTGCAAAAAAACGTAGTTCTTCAACAATATCTAGTTCTTTATCATTTAAATCTATTTTAGTGTTTTTTATTTCATTTTGCATATTAAAACGAATCTATTTTCATTAAAATTATTTTATTTGAGCCGTTAGGATTTTTAAGTTCACCCAGTTGATTCGGGCAGTTCCATCCGCTAAATCTTGTATAAGAATCATGCTTGTCTGCGTCAAAAGCTTCATTGCAACACACAAGCCATGGACGATTATCGTCTGTCCACCCATCTTGACGGTGTATTGTATAAAATTGTTCTAAAGTCTTCATCGTTTGCTCCCTTGTCCGGGCGGCTGGGATTGAACCAGCGTGTACCAACTACCCTTTCGACTGTATATAAGACAGAGGGGATACGCCCGGCTATTTTTAGATAAATTCACGCGTAAAATATATTACGAATTTATCATAACCAGGTATTACCCCAAGTCTACTGCCATTGAGCCATTTTACAAAAATGGTTCCAGTATCGTCGATATAGTCTATAGTACCAGTATCTCCGGTTTTAAGGTTTGTGTATGGATCGTCTGTTTTAACTAAAACAATTTTTTGACCAATTAAAACATCTTTAATATCTCGACTTTTTATTTGCATTATGCTCCTTTTGATGGGTGGGCAGTTTTGAAAGACATACCCAGGTCTTACGTGTTCAGCCTGGAGTTTCTATGTCCTGGCATTTATTTAGTTGTGTGGAGTAGTTTTATGACATACCCCAGGTCAATTTTTATACCCCGCCCATTTTTGCTAGCGAACCAGCAGCTTTTTCCACGTAGATTACACCATAAGGCAAAGGGAATTTTGATTCTAACTCAGCAATAGTGGTTTCAGGAAATTGCTCTTTGTATGTTTCGCGTTCAGCAAAAACGTTTTGACGAAGTTGTTCGTATTGTTCGTTTGCTGCAATGTGTTCGGGACGTAAAAATCCGCCAATTTTATTCACTACAGGACCACTAGGTGGTTTAATAGAAACAGAAACTTCTTTAACGGCAGAATTGCCACGCAAATCCTCAAGTCGAATGATTGCACCATTTGTGTTTAAACGCCACTTCGGGCACAAGGTTGCGTACAACATTTGACGTTGCCTTGTGGAATCGTTGTCCATAGCCAACGCATTTCCAATGCCTCCAGTTGCGCGTGCATTGTAGCTAACTCTACTGGTATGATTTTTGTAAAGCGCATGACCACATTCGCAAGTTGGTGAAAACCAGTTTTCAATCTGCGACGTATCATAGGTTCTGTTGCAGTGCACACACCGCCAAGCGTCATGCACATCTATTTGATCTGGTTCACCATGATCGTTAAAAATCACAACATCAGTATCAAACGAAGGCAGCTGTGTTTTATCAAAACCTTTGCGCTTACCGTAATAACCCCGAGCTAGTTGGTAGCCGTACAGTTGTTGGCGTACTGTTATTGTTCTATCGGCATCGCCGGAGTTGCCAATAACAATTTCTTCATCAAGACGTGCAACAAAATCTTCAGGATTAACAACAGGTTCACCGTTTTCATAGTACATGCCGCCAATAGCATCAATCTTTGTTGTCGTCATTTCTTCCGGCCAAACAACATCAGAAGAAACAATACCACCAATTGTTTCACGATATTTGGGGTGCGAAGTTATTGTGGCAAGAATTTCTTCATGTAGTCTTTGAACCGTTTGAGAATGCTGACGTTTACCGACACGCATCTCTTCTTCAACAATAGCAGTATTGTATGCGCCAAGGTCGAAATCGATGTCGGTGCGTTCAGAACCAAAAGAATCCATGAAAACTTTACGAAGATTTAACCCATTAGGGTTAGTGCAACGAGGCTTTGAAGGTTCTACCCCACTAGTGCGCAGCCAAGAGGGACGAACCTTAATTGGCCTTGTCTTATGGAGCATTGACGTGACTTTAGAGTACTGAGTCTTAATGTCGTTTACGGCTTTATTTCCGTAACGAGCTTTTGCTAGACGCAAAAGTTCTGGTAAATAAAGCCGAAAAACTGAAGCATTTGCTTTCGTTTCACTATAAGTTTCTGGCAAATTACCATTGCCATCAACAGCTAAATATTCACCAAGACGAAACTCGACATGCAAAACACCATGCGGAGGAAAAACTTCTTGGTATTTTGTTTGTCGACCGGTAGTAAACTCGACAATACCAGACGCAAGATTATATCTTGGCGCTTTAGCATGATAGTAGCATGGCTTGTTACGTTTATGGTCACACCTGGGACAATTAGGATTTACCAGAGAATTCCAGTCGGAATTAGAAATTTTGATCTTTTCGGGCAAAGAAGGCCAACGACTTTTGACAATTTTGAGATTATCTGGCAAAGAAAAGATCTTATGAAAAGGATACATTATTTCAGCAACGCCATAGCTTAAGCCAGGAAAACTACTGTCCCTTACGTCGTAACCCATAACCGTGTCTTCATTGACATAGATACGGTAGTCATCCGCCGAAACAATTGCAGTTACACTATTGGCAAGAAAACGAATTTTATATTTTAATTCTCCGTAGTGAAAATCTTTACGGAGAATTTGAACACCAAACGACAGTATTCTTCCATGACCTTCGGTTTGCTTTTTCCAAAGGGCCAAGCCAAGAGCCTGACCAACTTCCATAGAAGAATACTCAGGGTTTAGCAAAACTTGTTCACGTTCCCATGGGGTTAGACTTGCATTATCGTTCATCTCCAGGTAATTGAACTGCCAGTTTTCGCCTGCGTAATCTACGTAATAGCAGTTGGCACAAGAAGGTGATTCTACTCGTTTACCTTTTGGTTTGAAATCGCAGTAAACTACAGAACCATTTACTTTTATACCTTCAACCGGCAGTGAACAAGAACCACCAACAGAAACATTCCACCTATTTAGACGGCTTCCGTCTGAAGTTGACGGTTCAAGAACAACTTTACCGTTTTTCTTTATTGGACGGTAAATTATTGCAGAACCAGAAGCAGAGCTGACAACGTCAACTTCTATTGGAACAAAATGCTCACAAACAAGACATTGTTTACGCAAGTTTTGCCCACAAGTTGAAAGAAACGCTCTAGTTGTAGACGAAGACGTTTCTTGCAAATCAACAATTCGATTGTTATGGTCAGTTGTGTTTAGTACCTTTACTTCGTTCCAGATTTTGTTAGGCGCACAAGCAAAATCACTTTCGTTGTACAAAGGATCTTGCTGCGCTTTTAAAAGATCAATCTTATTGTGAGCCCAAAACTTGTCGTTGGTTCTTGTGCATGTTCGGCACACAAGTTCACGGGGACGATCTTCGTATTGTTCGCACAAAGAAATTTCTTCAATAGAAATTCCCTCACCAGTCATTATTTGTCTCACTTTCAATTGAGCGTTGGTAAGATAATAAAGTTTCTATAGAGTCTGCAAGAAACTTTATTTGATCTTGTGGAGACATAGCCCGTATAGTTGACAAAATCATGTCGACAGGGCTTTTTCGGCAACTAAGTGCAACAACAAGAATATTCATCCTTATTGTTTCACTTAATTCAGACACTAAAGCGTCAGCATCGCCGAGTGTATTTCTTAATTGCGTTGCGGCATTGTACGCTTCAAGAAGAAATTCATCTGTAGTTAAAGATTGAATTTTATCTTTAGCGTTTTGCAAAGACAAAGCATTTTGAGTTGTTATTTCACTTGATGAAGTATTCGCGTACATCAAGTTTGGCTCAAAAATGCTTTCAAACATGTCGTCATTGACAACATCTGAATCGTCAAACAAGACAACCCCCTAAGGTTTAATACCACTGGAATTTGATCAAACCATCTGTTCTGCTTTTGGATCGAAGATATCTTTCCGAGAAAGGTTTACCTCTCGTCAAGATTTTACCTCCCCAAACCCCACAATTTTTCCAACCCGAAATGCCCAACTCAAAACATTCTGTTTTAACAGGGCATGTTTCGCAAATCTCAACTGCTTTTTTTAATTCATCAAGCCTTGAAGAAAAAAACCAATTCTTCAATTCTTGTGGCAGGTCTTTGCAGACCGCCTTTGAGTAATCCATCATTCTCCTTAGATTTAGTTCCGATAGGCCCCTGGCAAGTGCGTGGAAAGGAGGGGAACACGCAACTCTAGTTAAACTAGTTGCCAGAGGGGCCCATCGACCTGATTGGGGGATATCAGGTGTTTAGGATTCCAATAGTTAGACCATGGCCCTCACAGGAGACCTTAATGGTCACAGTCTGCACTGCTATTGTTTGCGCAACCGTAAACGGTACCTAAATCTTCTAGCGTTTAAACAGAGATAGTTTTACGAATTTGTTTAACCTTTGATTTAGAAAGATTTTCGTATTTGTAGTAGGTCACTACAATGTCAAAGTTTTTCGACAACACAAAAACATCATTTTCATACTTAAAATGTTTACGATCATGGGTGCCTTTAGACAAAGGAACTTGAGTGTAAACCAAGAAAAGAGTATCTCTTATCTTTTGCTCAACAGAAACAAAATCATCTTTTTTACAGTTATATTTGTTATCGTGGCGTTCAAGATAACGTTTTTTAGCGTGATGAGAAATTTTTACAGTAAAAGGATTGAACTGTGCTGTCATTTTAAGAATTCCATTTGTTTACATAAAGTTCAAGAGTTCTTGTTTCCATGCGCGCAAACCAAATATCATCACAACAATTTAAACAAACACTTTCAAAAGTTTCAATATCACAAAACATTGCTACGTCACTTTTGCAGACATCGCAAGATACTTCAAAAGAAGGATGATGATCAATAAATCCGGCCCAATACCTTGTTTGTTTCATACGAAGACCACTCTCCATTTTCGGGAACGTGCACAAAATCCCCCCTGCTTTCTCCCCAATAATCATGGACTAGCCCAGAAGGAGGAAAACGCAGGTAAGCTATTTCATCAAAATTGATAAGCCAACTAGCAGATTGACTAAAAACTGAAATAGTTGATTCGTTGCTGTTTATTTTAGCATCGCCAACTATAATCTGACCAGATTCTTTTAAACAAACAATAACTTTTGTATTATGGAAACGTTCTATAGGAATTTCTTTTGTAAAACTTAAAACAAAAGCATTCATTTTCGCTCCTTTGTTAAATTTAGACCGACTAAAACGTGTGATCTAGGCATCGACGTTAAAAAAAGTCTAGGCCTTTAGATCACCTTATGGCCTTGAATATACAACACGTCTTAAAAGACGTGCAAGTCATAAGAAAAGAATTGTACTCCATTGAAACCCCCAATGTAGTTGAATGAACTATTGCAAACATCACCTTCCCGAAGCAGCAGGCAACGCTCAAACCTGCTGCTTCGGGTCGGCAATGGAGTATCATTCACGCTAAGGAATGTCTAGGGCTAGGGCAGACTCAAACCCTTCGACTTCCCTCTCCTTTCTTAGTGCCGCAATTTCCAGCATTGCAGCCCAAGAATCTATAAATCCATTATTGCCTGATTCATTGTATGTCATAATGTCATCGATTTCGTTATTCGTTAAAAACGTTAGACGTTTATTTTGCAAGATTATATCTAGCAAAGTCATGTCGATTTTAGATTTGTGAGATCCAGCGATTTTATCGGCTAGATACAAAGAACCTTCGCGATCTTCATAACGGTGAACAATTTCAGGAAAGTTTTCAGTAAGCCAACTGTAGTAGTACAATACTTCGTCGTCAGTGAGTTCATCGTTATCGTGTTTGCTGACTGGCACAAACTTATCAACAAAGTTGACTATCTTTACTCTTTGGTCAGCAACGTCACACTGTGCTTGTTTTTTGGTCGCGCGGTATTTACAAACGTCGCAGTGACATCCAGATTCGTGCTCAGGTTCTCCAGTAATTTTAGCTATGATAGCAGCAACAAGAGTTTTGGGAGAAACCATCATTGCTGCACCAGCTACCCGTGGAGTAAGAATTGGGATTGTTGTTGTAAAGCATTCGTTTCTGAATTCTTTGAATTTGTTTACATAAACGCCCATGCATGATCCTTTTCGTTAAGAGGATCTTTTACATAGCCACTGAATAAAGCGGAAAGTCCGTCAGTAAAATCTTTATCAAAGAACGGATCACCTTCAGGTTTCCAGTCGTAGATTACGAAATCAAATCGTTCATCTTGATAAAGATAAAATTCTTGTTGAGCGTCTGGTGGGCGATTTACTTTACGTTGAGAGGTAGTTGGTTCGTTAGTTTCTTTGCTATTTCTATCAAGTAGTGAACTGAGCACTGCTAGCGGACCCACTTGCATAATGTCGCCACCAGATCCTGCACCAAAAATTGGCGCAACAGAAAGATAGGTGGATTTACGCCAGTTGTTAAACCTAACAAATGGATTACGCAATTGGGAGGTCTGCTGTAGGGTCAATCATCGGAGGCATAGGCAATGCGTGCATTGGCTGCATCGGTTGCATTACTGGCGTATAATGCGACTGATAGTAGCTAGCTTGCGGATTGTATGCGAATGGCGACGATGATCGTTTGAACATGTCATCAACCGGTTTACAAACACTGCGCGCACAATCACATGCTGTGACAGCACCTTTCTTGAGCGCATTAGTGCTAAGTTGCATTGTTTTCAATGACCCCGCCAACGTGTTGAGCGAAGCCATTGGACCAACAATGCCCGGAATTCCAGTCGTAATGAAGAAAGTTTCAGACCGGAACTGGCGAAGCCTGGTACGTAGTGACTTTAGTTTGCCAACTGTTTGACTCATCTTTGTGCCTCCGATAGCGGCGCCCATCGGCACCGAATGTACCTGACCAAACCTGAAACAGCAACATCCAAAACGATGCCCAAGCCATTGGCGTAAACTTAATTGCAATGGCAATGAACATGGTGATGATGGAAACAATAGAACCAATCATCGGCCCCGCCAAGGCGACCGATTGTAGATGATTGGGATCTTTGCCTTTTACTGTTGTACCCCCTAGTACACCATAGATCAGAGGGATAAAAAATGGCAGCAATGGCATTTGACCAGTTTTTGCCGCGGCAAAATAATGACCAAATTCATGAGCAGCAACAATCAAAAAGATGATTGCACCGAGCCACAAAGGCAACATTGCGTACAATACAGCAGCAGTGGCTGCTGCGGTACCGACACAATAGGTTGCTTGCCAAGCAGCACGTTTTACTTTCTTAAAGTTGATCTTCTTATGCCATGTCATATGCGAGCCCCATCTCGGTAGCGAGCACACGGCTACGACGATTTACGTTGCTCAACCATTTCTCAGCAAACGGGCTGACAAGCGCATCAAACGTTTGCTTGAAAAGCCAGCCAAGAAAACTTAAAACAAACCACTTAGTCACTCCTTTGAGAATAAAGGATGCAACTTTCATAGCGCTACCTTCCAGTCTGTTTCGGCGTGAATGTCACAGGGTACTGAAATGTGCGAGACATTTGTAACTACTTTTGTCCCCTCCTTTGCTTTTCTGAATTTGCGGCCATCAGAACCAAACGTTGCTGCAAAGATTTCACGGACGGCCATGCCGCCAGCGAACAATGCACCTAGCGTTGAGCCAACTAGCATGAAAGCGATGAGCATAGCCGCACTTACTAAAGTGCCGGCCAGCGGTCCTGCCATTGCGATCGCACGGATCTTCGAAAAATCCTTGGTAGGTATCCATGTCGCTCCTATTGCTAACGGTCCTAATGGAATAAACATTGGCAATGCTGTTTTTGTGTTGAGTAGTTTGGCCGCACCAAAATGACCAAGTTCATGTGCTATCAACACAGCCAACATTATAATCAAAATCCAATAAGGATAGAACACTAGCATGATTGCGGCAGAAGCTGCAATGCTGCCCATGAACCATCCTATTTGTATAACTGACCAAGTAATTTTTTTCATTAGATCTCAAATGTTTGGTTGATGAGCTCGTGAGTTTTGTTTCGAGGATACATGCGCAACACTTGAATGTGAAGTTTTCTATCGTCTTGATGGGTGAGAATTTTTCCGTGGAATCCACCGTACTTGATGTGGTGCAGCCACGAGATTTGACGTGTCTCTGGTGAGTCAAGAACCCATCGCGTGTTAGGAGAATCTTTTCTAAGGTTTTGGGTGGCAATCACGAAGATGCCGTGAACTGTTCTGCGAAGCAGATGTTCGCTGTCATCTATTGTTTCAACGACAAGCGTTTCACGCCCTACACGTGCTATGCGTGTGGGGCTGTGAAGAGCGTTGTGGATTGATACCATTACATCAGCGTTCATACTTTGATACTCCTTTGTTGGTATAAACCCATATAAATATGGGTACAAGTATGGATGTGAAAGTATCGTTTTGTGTGTTTTAAGAAATGTTGAGTTACATTATTGGATTTTGTTTCATTTAAGCGCATACATATACAAATTGAACTCATTAACATTTCTGTGATTTAAAAAACGACAGAAAAAAGCGTGTTGGGGGTCGACCCGAAGGCCGACCCCCGTAGCACACGCAGTGGTCAGAAAGGATCTTCGCCATCAGCGACGACAACGCCTGCGGTAGTGTCGATGACACTGTTTCCAGCAGGAGTGTCGGAGCGGGTGGTCCAGAAGTCCAGTTCGACTCCGCCGGCCAACTGAACGCGGCCGCACGGAACGTTGGTGGTGTACCATTCACCGTTGTTCTCCACCTTACCGTCAGGCTGGATGGTGACGCCAGGCTGGACGCCACCCCAGTTGCCAAGAGAACGGGTGAAGTTGTTGATCTCACGAGTGATGGTCTCGCGGCGGCTCTTGAGGTCCTCAAGGCCTTTGCCGGAAGCGACGCTCATTTGCTTGTCGGTGGCCTTGACCAAACCAGCGAACTTCAGGTAGTTCAGCAGGCTGGACATTGACGAGTCGACGAGGTCCACGAAACCGGTGTTCGCTCGGTTGAGCGTACGGTCCTGACGGTTCATCTCGAAACCTTCGACAGGAATGCCTTCGGAATGCTTGAATTGGGAGACGACTCGCAGATTGCGGTCGTCTTTCACTGCGCCAAGTTCCACGAATTGCTGGGCGGCGAGGTTGAACTGCTCTTCGCTGGTGCCCTGCTGCTCGAAGAACAGGCTCATTCCACGGTAGGAATCGGCCTGCTCATCGTTGATGGCAGCGAACTTCATGTTCTTGTTGGCGAGATTCTGAAGGAACTCTTCACGCGAGTAGACCTTACCAGAATTTGCGATGGACACGTTGACCAGTTCTACCATCTTATCAACCAGGTTGATTTTGGTGTCGCCGTCCTTGATGAAGATGTCGAGTTTGACGTTGCTCATCGCACCGCGAGCGGTGTAGATGGTGCGGTCGTCGCCCTGGCGCTTGCGGCTGATCAAGGTGAGGCTGGTGAGTCGACCTTCGCGGAAGATGACTTCAGCGGGGAACTCCTGGCCAGCGATAGTGCCGACAAACTGCGTCGGGATATCGCGCTTGACAACCGTACGGGTACGGTTGATGAAACCGACCTCATCGGTCAAGACGTCGGCGAGAAGATCGCCAGTCAAGCCGAAATCGGCGAAGATGGATTCATTGGATAGGGACATAGTGGCTATTACCTCATTGTTTGTGTGGTTGTGTTGGATAGGGAAATCAGGAGACAGTTGCTATTGCGTGTCTCCCTCTTCCCCTTCTTCCCCTTCATAGGGATCTGTGTTTGTGGGATCGTCATAAGCAATGACAAGCCAGCACAAAAGAACTATTGGAATGATGATGATTATGAACGGCGAAATCACAAATTTCATGAGTAACACGAATAGGATTTCCATGACACCTCCAGTAAGGATTGAACTTACTTGTTGGAATGGGTGAGCAGTTTTACAACATGCTCAGGTTTGGCGATCAGTGGTTTCGGTCGCTGAGGTCGCTCAGTTCAAGAGCTCGACACATCACTGCGAACATTGAGGGGTTCTCGATGAATTCGTCAATCGAGATGTGCGGTTTGAACCAGTTTGGAACTTTGTCAAAGTTCCAACCATCCTTGGCGTACCAAGCAAACCGACAATCTTTACACCAGCAGAGATCGTAGTCTCCGTGGAGGTTTGTGCTTGGTATTGCTTGACGGTCAAGATTTCGGTCGGAAACCCAACAGTCAACGTGATAGCGGATCATCCTGCATCCTTTCTGTTGTTGGTTGAAACATGTGTGCCTCCAGTAGGGATCGAACCTACGACCATCGGATTAAAAGTCCGTTGCTCTACCAACTGAGCTATAGAGGCAAGCGGGGTGGGAGACGACACCCGACGTGTCTTATGAGGTCTCCCACCCCACATCTTTTACACCTAGCTGCCCGACAATGCTTGAAGAAACGTTTCTTGCAGTTCGGTTAGGAACAAGGTAATTTCATCTTTGTTACCATGAAATACCAACGTGTAAGGAACGTTGAATACATCTGTAGAGATGTTAGTGATTCGAAGTTCGTAGAACCATCCTTCAATTGGATCTGGTGTTTTTTCAGGTCGATGAACAGTGATCTCTGTTCTTTGAGAGGTTTCTAGCAGTCCGAAGGCATGAAGGTTGATCACTGTGACGTTTTGAATTAACACAATTTTTACTCCTTGAGTGTAGGGTTAAAATTTGTGTAGTTACATGGTATTCTCCAAGTATTAAGCCAGCAGCGATTGTGGATCGAGCAGCATGTCTAGGCAGAGTCTTGAACAGTACCAGTCAAGGCCTACAGAGTAGGTCCCTGCTGGCAGATTGAATGATTCGTTTCGCGGGAAACTGACAGTGCTTCCACACGCTCTGCACTTAATAGTGATTTCACGTGGGTTCACGAATCTCCTTCTAAATCAATTCTCATTGTGTGACCAGTTGAGTAGTTGATGGTCGCGCCAATGATCAATGGGTTGTGAAAGATCTTACGCAACAATGCTTCAGAAGGTAAACAGTCTGCAAGATCTTTAGTTTTGATGGAGATCTTTTCATTTTCAGTGTTGGTTCGTGTGATGGTAAACTTGCGAAGTTTCATGTCCATACCAACTTTACTAGGAAGATGAGAGCCGATGGAATGAAGAACAGGAATGCTACAATCAAGTCGGCAATCATTAGAACAACTCGCTTTTATCGCCGAAAACAATGTTCCAACAGGTTGGATGAAAACCAGTCTTGATGGTTTCACGTTGATCTTCATCGAGATCAGGGAAAGCGTCTTGAATGTATGCGCCGGCCTTCCATGACTTGAAGGCGGCTCCGTCTACAATCATTGTGGACGGAGTTTTGCAGTGCGGACACTTTGGTGTGGTAAAGAGTGTCTTTTCCATTGGGGTATCCTTTCCTGGTGGTGTGGGGCCCCTACCCCACATTTTATTGAATCACGCTATAGATCAAAAGATTATAGCGAGAACAAAAATACCAAAGCCGATAGCGGCAATAAGGTATTGCTTCCAGAACATGTTGTAGTACTTACGCTTGTATGATTGTACGAAGTGGTTTCGCGCAAACATGATTATCCTTTCTGTGTTTGAACATTTCGCGCCAAATAACAATCTACTATTGTCTGTAGAGAGATAATAATAGAGAGAGGAATAAATACTTTATCCTCTTTGCTCAGATCCTTTTGAGTGTCTTTGTATAGGGTCCACCCAAAATTGTTCTGATATCTATCATTATCTTAACGTTAGTTGGCATGTTTATTCAGGTGTGTTGTATATATTCTCTCTCTCTGGAATATATATAGTTTTGATGTTGGGCGGGCCCCCAGCCACGTTGGCGGGGGATGTGACTGGGGACCCTGCCCTAGCATAGGAGCATGGCCGGCGGATGGCCATATTGCTCAACTATGCTAAGTGCACTAGGTAGGGATTGAACCTACGACCAAGCGATTATGAGTCGCCCGCTCTGACCACTGAGCTACTAGTGCTTGGTGAGGGTAAGTGGCGTCCCAACTTACCCCCCAGATCATATGATCGGTATGATCCAGTTGCATGACTAATAGGGCTAGATGTTGGCCGGCATGCCAGCGACCAACATCGTTTAGAAGTCTTGAGGATCCATCTCTTACACGCCTTCGGTAAGAGCAAGAACTTCAACGCCACCCCCCTAGCCCCCCGCTTCGCGGGGGGTAGGAGACGCTCTAGGCTTAAGGCGGTTTATACTGGCCTAGTCCAGTTGAAGAATCTTTTCGATGCTTTCAGGTGTGTAGCCTGCGGCATTCAACCTTTCATCGAGTTTGTCTTCGTAAGTCTTGACAAGATCCTCTGATGCTTCGAGGATTGTTTCTCCGTAAAGAACGGCAGTGTTTTCAACTACTGCTTTGATGTGGGCGTTGAGGCGTCGCACACATTCGATCATCAGAAGATGATCTGTTGTGTCGATTGCGATTTCTACAATGCCATTCATTTCATGAAAGCGTGCTGCGGTTGCCTTAGTCAAGGCGTACTTTGCTGTTTCCAATGTGGTCATTGGTCCCTCCCTGCGGTCGGTGTTTTTGCCCCCCCCCTGTATCCCCCCCCGCTTTCGCGGGGGGAGATCAGTCACCAGGGAGGATGAACGATGTTCATCTCCTGTTGTTTTTTCTACCCCCCCAGCCCCCCGCTTCGCGGGGGTGGTATGAACAACAAATCTATGTTATTCACAGAGGAGTAGTATATACAACTCAGGAGTTGAAGATTGGCAGTCCTTCCATCATCTTCTTCATTCGTGATGCGGCGATCGCATCCTGAGTGAATCCGATGGTGGACAGCAGAAGCAACATGGCGGGGAAGATAGCAACCCACCATGCTGAGATGAACGACATCGAGAACACGGCCATGAGACCGGCTGCGATGACGTACTGGGCGAGCAGCGCTGCAGAGATGATAAGCGCTGCGACGGTGATGACCTTGCCGGCGTGAACCATCTTGTGTCCACGGTTGGCGACGAAACGTCGGGTCTTACGTCCGGCGTTCTTGGTCACGTTCCAGGCAGCACGAAATGCTTCTCGTGCTTGGGACTGTTTGTCTGGAGCGATTTGCTCCAGTTCGATTTCGTGGATTGAATCGACGGGAATAGCCACTTTATACAACCTCCGGAGTTGGACGGTGGATTTTGCTTTTTACTGCTTCGAAGGTGCGGATGCACCAACGAAGAATGCGGAATGGCAATGTCAAGATCATGGCAATGCCAACCACGATTTTTGCGAGATCAGACATGGTCTGGTGGATTTGCTCGCGGTTTCTGTCATATGTTGCTTTGGCAGCCTTAGCCTTGGGTTTGCCGTTTCGTTCCCACGAATCGACTACACCATACATTGGCTGGCTGAGCACAGTTGACAAGATACCCGCAGAAGCAACAACCATGCCTGCTGCTGGGAACAACATCATGGCACCAATCGAGATGAGAATCGAGATGCCAAGATTCACCAAGACAAATCGCTTGGAGATTTCGGTGAGTCCAAGAGCCTTCACGATCTTGAACTCAAAGTACAACTGACCTACGGTCAGGAGTACTAGGATGGTTAGGAACATGTGTCCTCCTTAGTCATGGGGTTTCTCCCCCTCTTTTTTACTTCACGTCGCGCATTATCAAATCATAATGATATGCGCAATAGGACGTTTCTGTACCCATGTTGAACGGTTTGCATTCGCAGGGTTCACTCAACTGGAACGCGGACTTTTTAGAAGCAGTCCGCAGTTCCAGTTCCAGGAGTGTACACTCGGCACATTGACAGTCCGTCATTTTCATGACTTCTTTTTAGTGGCACGATGAATGACATAGGTCAACAACAACTTTGTCGCAATGAAGCCAATCAAAGCAATGAACGCGACATGTCGCATTTCGTCGATTTGATTTTGGCGGTACTGAGGAAGACTGCTCGGGTATTCCTTGAGTTCCATGACGACTCCTTTAGAAGCAAGAGTAGGATTCAAGCCACTCAAGAGCGGCATAATGATTAGGGAACTGCTCGACGAGAGTAGGTGACTGGGCCGCATGAAACACAATCACAGCAATCCAATCATCATGATGGCGAAACATGTAACCATCACTTTCACCAAGAGACGCACTGAACACTTTGTGTTCCTTCATCTGGAAATCAAGCATCATTGGACTCCTCCTTGGGACAGAAATCCGGCAACACATAAGTGCTGTCTGGAATGGTGTCATCCAACATGTCAGCCAACCACTGATTCCAAGACTTGGAACACATGTACAACATTTTACCACCATGCAAGATGGGGTAGATCTTGTCCTCATCAACAGCAAAGTGGCAGACACTACAGTTTTGCTTCATGTTCTGCTTCACGAGATGATTCCTCCCAGGTGTGTTTGATGTAACGCGCGAAATCAGAAGATTTACGCACTACTTGTGATCCGGTTTCTGCGGCGATCTCAATAGCCTTGATAACAAAGCCGACAATGACCGCAAAGATAAAGAACAACAATGCTAACGCAGTCACTAAGGACCTCCGTGTGAGAGAAAGAAAGTTTTCCCGATAAATCGGGGGCAGGCACAAACTTCGTACCCACCCCCGACTTATCACAGGTCGAACAGGGGATCCTGCTCGATCTTGTCCGACTTGCTGCGCTGAGCGAGGGGCTTCCACACTCCCGACGCACGGATGACATGACGAGTGCGCTTGGCACCGGTCTCCTTGTCGGTCCACGACTGCTGGACGAGACGACCCGACACCGAGATGAACGAGCCCTTCTTGAGCGACTCGGCCACGATGGTAGCCAGATCATCCCAGACCTGGACGGTGACCCAGGTGGTGTTACCCTGGGAACCGTCACGCAGGCGTGGGGTGTTCGCGAGGCTGAACGAACAGACAGGCCCGTTCTCGGTGATCCGCAGTTCGGGGTCAGCCCCGAGGTTGCCGGTGATCTCGATGGAGTTCATCACTCACCGTCCTTGTCGGCCGAGATCTCAGGGATCTTGTTGGCCTGATCCGCCACGAACTTCGTCGAGACCTTGGTGGCCTTGACCGTGGTGTTGACCGCCTTGACCGTGGTGGTCTTGGCGATACTGGTGGCGTCGGCCGCGAACTTACGACCGACCTTGACACTGACGGACAACTTGTCCTTCAGCATAATGATCACCTCCAATAGGTGAAGTGTTGGTGGGAAAGCCTTTTGCTTCCCCTTCTTTAGTACGCACATGACGTACTGGAGGACACACCGACTATCCGCAGGGGGATACAAATAATTGATGTGCCCACCAGTACGGGCCGACTTTAGAAGCCGACCAGTACCGGGGAGGATGAATTTTTTGGTGTGAGAGAAACAGGAAACAGAAGAGAAATATGGGAGGCTGGGACATTCCCAACCCCCCATTTTCTCAGTACTTCGGAGGACGCGACCACTCCACCTTGGATGGCTCCAGGGTGATGGTACGACCGTTGCGCAACTTGAACGCGACACCGTCATGGGAGACGATGTGAGGCGTGTAGAGATGACCCCTGTAGTACAGCAGAGGCTCGTCATCCTGGTCATGATCGGCGCAGACGAACCGCTTGCCCTGACCTTTGGGCTGGAACTCGAAGTTCCGGCATTTGGTGCTGGCACACCAGACCTTCAGCATGCCGGCCGGCGTAGCGATCACCTCGGACACCACTCGCGGTTGGACAACCGGAGCAGGAATTGTGGGCTTGGAAGGAGCGACCAAACGATTGGCCGCAACCAACATGCCCTTGCTGATCAACTCAGCACGGTACTCCTCGATGGACTTACCCATCACACAACCTCCCTGGGTCGTGGGGCTCCGACCATCGGAACCCCCTCCTTTACTGCTGTACTACACGGGATCCGAATGATCAGTCCCGCTTGGCCGGCACAAACCAACCGTCCAACTGACGACGCTCGTTTGCGTCGACCCACTCCTCGTACATTTTCACGAGGATCGACTGCGCTGCGCTGTTGCGACAGCGGCACGGCTGACTATCGTGGTGGCAGTAGTCAGCCGGAAGCCCGCAACCACCACACCAGTGGTCAACCGGAAGCCGGCAACGGACACAATAATACGTGCCGTCAACACCGACCTCAACCGGGAACTGATGATTGCCCACAACAACCTCCCCTGTCAAGAGGGTCCCGACCATCGGAACCCCCACCTTTAGAAGCCCAACACACGACGACCATTGAGTCGCCGGCCTGTGAACTCGGAAGCCCGCAGTAGGCCCCGCCAGGAAGCGGCCGCGCCGAATCAGCCGCGAAAGCTGGGCTTGGGCAGGCCGCCTTTAGAAGTGGTGAAGGTCGCACCGGCATCGATCGCCGTAATGATCACGACGCTCCTCCAACTTGAGTTGCCAGTAACGAGTGATCTCATCAGGCGTCATACCGGACTCCACCTGGCCTGAGATCTCTGCCAGGATCTTGGCGTGGCATGTTCCGGTGCCATCCGGGTTGACACACCAGCACTTGAGTGTCTTGCCCACCAGCGCGCCGGCAAACAATTGTCGACGCAAACTCTCGGCACGGTCGTCTACACCGTTGATCAACCAATCGGTGTAGTGGAAGACTGCCTCCTTGGCTGAGGGAAGGTTCTTGTGGACACCTTTCCCCCAGCTCAAGTTGGACCAGTCGTTACCCCATGGGCCACCTCGGCCCACGTTGACCCCGTTCGTGGGGTTACTGTGGTGCATGTTGACAACTCTCATGGGTTTGCCTCCTTGACGGCAGTGAATCCGGACATGCCCTTCTTGGACACAGTCCAGAGGTTGATTGCCCAGCGATCAGCACTTGCATGCTTGACGCTGTGCGGGTTCTTGCAGTTGAAGAAGAACACCTCACCACCAGTCAGGTGGTAGGTTTCTGTCGGGGCAGATTCATCCTGATTCCGAATCCATCGGAAACCCGGATGGCACCGCTGGTACTCCCACGTGCACTCACCCAGGTTGATGCCCATGGCCATTGCATTGGAGTACCCGGCGTCACGGTGGGGAAGGATATGTCCCCCCTTGGACACCAGGCCCAAATCTGGCGTGAACCCGTGCCGTGCAGACACCCTGGTCAGGTATGACCAAAGCCTCGGGTCGCGAACACCCGGCTGCCAGGCGTAGGACCCGAGCGGTGCTGCGTATTGCAGCCATGAACGCATGCGTCCAACGGCGTACCTCGACACGTCTGGTGTCAAAGTTGGTTCAATCACCTCGTCCAGGTGATTCGTGATGGTCTTGATGGTCTCTTGCGAGATCATCTGTACAATCTTGAACATGTTACGACTCCTTCTTGTTGTTGAGGATCTTGTAGGGCTTGCCGGAATCCTGCACCAGCTTGATGCAGTTGCGGGTTCCGGGTGAATCTGACTGCCAGATCAGGAATGCATTGGCCGTGAAGACCATGTACTCATTCCTGATGAAGTTGACATGCTTACCGTCTCGGTAAAGACCCTGCATGCCGGGTGTGACCTTGTCAACGTACGTGACGTACTTGGCTGCCTTGACCATCTCGTTAAATCTGGCGAGACGGTTCTGTCCGGTAGCAGACTTCTGGCCCCAGTAGTATGAGCCGTAGCTCTTACTGGGAATTGCACAGTATAGGGGGATCTCAAGATCCAGTGCAACTGTTGCCAGAAGATTGTCGAAACCTTCTGCCATGCCCGACATGATGAGCAGGTCTTCACCATAACTACCGCGAAGACGGATCAGCTCTTCAGCGACAATCGAATATGCCGCCTTCTTGTCATCGACGCTTGCGGTTTGCAAGGATCGAGGACCGGTTCCTGCTACAATGAAACTCATTGTTCCTCCTTGGTTGCACATTCGCACTCCGAAGTGAATCCGGAGTACCTCTTGAAGTCCTGAGCTGTGCGCTCTGAACCACACTTTCTACACTTCAGTGAAAACTTCTCGCGAAACGCAGACTCGTAGATCTCATCTGCGTAAGTGAGATTGATTCCGCCCTCACTACCGAAGTTCACGTAGGGGTAGTACCGCACCGCTCGCATCATTATAGCGAACGAGTAAAGCTCGTACAATCCTTCGCGAACCTTGAAGTAATCACTTGAATAGTGAACACTCCACTCGAAGCTTTCGCAAGCCTCAGCTCCCTTCCCATTCAGAAGAAAGTAGTCGTCCCCGAACGTGTAGTCCAGGAGATTTGCGTCTTCCCTCCCCAGTGGGGAAGAAAAGATGGTCTTGACGTCACTCATGAGGAGATTGAAAGCAACCTGCTCATTGGCGACGGTGCCTCTGCTGTAGTGGGTATGAACGCCCATTGGGCCTCCTAGGATAGTTGGGTTGGGGTTGGGCAGTTTAGTGACATGCCCAGGTCAGGTACTACGAACGGCAGCGCTTGCAGACGCGACCGTTGATTCGGAACGCTTCCTTCTGGTCCCGGTTTGCCACGAGGTACGTGGTGTTGCAAGACGCACAGGTGAGGTTCCATGTACGCCGATCCATGTACACATGGCGAGCGTTTCCATCGTTGTCGATCGTCAGATCGGCCGCGATGTAGCCAAAGTTGGCCAACGCATCCATCAGGTACCGGAACGGACCAACGTCACCACCGTTTCCATCGGCTTGGGAGACGGTGATGAAGTTGTCATTCATCAGGCCAGTTGTCTTCACCGGCATCTCTTGAGCGGCCACGTACAGAGCCAGGACCAGCATGTCACGGTCGTCACCTTCACGAGCGAGGATGGCGTCCATGATGCCGGAACGGATCCGGATGTAGGCCTCCTTGGTGAGTGTTCGGGGCTTGACAGGAGGGCGTCCCACCCTACCACCTTCGGTCCACTCGTTCAAGGCATGCTGATGATCCTCGTTCATCTGCTCGTATTCCGGATGGAACCGACGACGGAAGTCGAGGACCAATTGCCTGGCCTCCACCATGAACTCACTGCCCCTGGGGAACAACGCTCTGATGGATTCATCCACCAGACCGTGATTCTCCTCGGCGAAGACGTTGATCCTCTGATCATACTTCCCGATGGCATCTGTCATGGTCTTGGTCATCATGGACAGCTTGTCGTCGTCCACGAAGTTGACCTGATGATCCGGGTTCTCTTCCAAGAACTCCTTGAGCACCTTCCCGAACCCGTAGATACGAGTGGTGTTCCAGTAGGCCTTGGAGATTGGAAGCCCAGACGCGAGGACTTCACGGACCAGATTGGCCGAGTAGTTCAACACGAACTGAACGTCATCCGGATCGGACGAATCTACCACATCGGACAGCATGCCCGGCATGGTAGATGGAAGGGCCTTGAACACCCAGCGATACAAGAACAAGCTGTTCACGTATGCGCCGAGAGCAGCATTCTGCCCTGACAGTCCACGGATCTGTCCCATGACATGGTCACGAGTCAGTGCCTGGATGTCGGTATTCGCAGGCTTGCCCTGACTGGGGAGCCCGGTGAAGGTGACCAAACCCTCACGGATGAGCTGACCCAGTGGCTTGGGCATCCGACCCAGATCCGACTTGGCAGACATCTGGAACGCGAACGTTTCAGTGCCCTTCGAGTCGATGTGGCGGATACCCCTGTTGCTCGTACGGAACATCCCATACGAGTCCATTGGCATGCGCCACACCAGGATCCGGTGGTTATTGTGTGAATCCCGCACGGACATCACGGTGAAATGGTCATCACCATCATGACCGCCGAAATCGACTGAATGATCGATCCAGTCGGAATCGGACAGGAACCAGACATCAGCTCCCGGATGATACTCGATGAAACCCTTCTTGGGGGTCTTCACCTTGTATCCAGCCAGACGCAACATCGAGACCGACTTGACGGTCTTGAAGTGAGCATTCGGCAGAGGGAACCGAGGATGGTTATTGGCATCGACCATGCTGGTACGGTGATTGGTTGCCACCGACTTGAGCATGGACGGTGATTTCCGGTAGTCGAAGCCACGTGCTGCCGCTTCGATCACGGAATGACGGTTGAGCACCGTGTTGCCAGGGATGCCCCAATCCTTCAGCTGCTTCCACAGGAGGGATTCGACATCCACGAAACGTTCGGTGAGTTCACCGTTGAGGACCTGCTGGTACGACTGCTCCAGATGGTCATCAAGCACCTTGCTCAGCATGTCTTGGGTGAACAGCTGAGTGGTACCCCGTTCGACGGCATGGAACCATGCGAGAGCCTGGATGTTGCTGTAGGCCTCGTTCTTGCCGCCATCTGGCTCTGCGATGATAAACCTCTTGCCGCCTTCAGTCACCTTGATGGCTGACTTGACATTGGCACGAGAGGTGTACACCATCACACCACCGGGGAGTTCACCACGAGCACGGATTGCATTGCCCTTGATGAACCCAATCTCGGTCCACAAGCGTACGTTCATCTCACGCACGTTGTTGACCTTGCGGGTCCTGCGGTCCGTCTTGAAGGGATCCTTGTTCCCATCGACGGAGGCGGTGAGCATGTCCCAGATGTCGCCGGACAGCACGAACATGCCATCCAGGATCATCTCGACCTCGTCATCGGTGTAGGACGACAGGTCTTCATGGGTGAATGCCCGCACATCATCAACCTCAAGAATATGAACAGTGACGTCCATATCATCAGGAAGGTAGAGGCCGCAGGTGGTCGGACGGTAAGCCTGCTTCTCGTACTTACCGTGGTTCTTGCCATTCGTGACAGTGATTCCTGCCACGGTGAATGGTGCCAACCATCCATCTACTCCGGCGTAGCTGACATACACGATGTCAGACTTGTCGACGTAGACGTGGTTGACACGCTCGTCAGTGGCAAACTTGAGGGCCACATCGAGCTCCTCGGGAGTCCGAGGGTGAGGGAGCACACCAATGGTGTACCCCACGGCCCCGACGAGGTCCGAGATGAAATCAGCGACGACGCGCTTCATTCCTCCCAGATCAGGCCAGGTCCGGGTTGCCCGACGTTCGGGCTTTTCCGGAGAATCCATTTCATCCTCCCAGATGATGGATTGGGTGAACTACTGTTTAATCGCGCGTAGTTCGTGACGCGGCTATGAACAAATTTGTATACCGCATGTAACTCTGCGGTGTAAAGCACCTAGCTCAGGTCACCAGGGTACGGGGTATTCCCCCGTGCAATGGTGTCCCATCCGATGGGTATGCACAGGTCCATGGACCAAGCGCCGTAGCACTCGGTCTGGATCTTGATGATGACGTAGTCACCCGCCATCATGGACCTGAGCTCTTGTGGTGGCTGATGATCGGGGTTCATCCCGTTCATCAGGGTGAACGCGTATTCTCGGATGTCGATCTCTCCCTCTTCGAGCGGGAAATCGAAGGTGTACACTTTCGTGTACGGGATTTCTTCGAGGTCAAAGGCAGTCATTTCGCCCGGTTTGAGTGTCATGGAATGGAGGATCTGTTCCGCACAGAGAACGTCGACCTCCGAATACTGCCGATAGTATATATCGACGATGATGCGTGTAGACATATCATCCTCCTAGATGATAGTGTTGGATGTTGGCGCCACGATCAAATTTGTATACCGCATGTGGCTCTGCGGTTGTGCTCGGAACTATCAGTCGTAATCCCTCGGATCACGAGCGTGGTAGCCCGACTCCAGGGAGTCCCGGTAGTCGTGCAGTGCGTCCTGCTCCTCTTCGTGACGACGAAGAGCGATCTCCTCGTCATACGAGTGGTAGACGCAGTACTTCTGACCTGCAGGGACTTCATCCCCACAGATTTCCTTGTAGGGTTCACTGAACCCGTACCCACAGATGCTCATTGCATCCTCCTTGCAGTGCAATGGTATTTCCACGCACAAGGAAAGGGACCGATCAAAGGACCAATCCCAAACCTTCTGCCCAGAAATCAGAAATCCTCAGTGAGCTCCGAGATTTCAGCCTTCCAAGCACGCTTCTCTCGCGTGCGCAACTGCTGCCGCTCTGCCTGGCGCTTGCGGGTCTGAGCCCTCCTGTTGTGGGGGCCGGAAGCTCCGCTGAGAGTCCAGCAGCAGGGACACGGCTTGTTGTTCTTGTACAGCATGTGACCATCCAGGGCCACCTGAGCCAACATCATCTTGGCCATATAGTCATCCTCCCAGACGACAGTAAGTGGTTTTTTCCGGACCACTCTGAAACCGGAGTTCCCCGCGAAGGAATCGAACCTTCGAACTTCCACACCAGTGCGGGGATGAGATCAGAAGTCGAACTTCAATTGCTCGACTTCTTCATACGTATCAAGGTTGATGAGCGTGTCACCAACCTGGGCCCACCTGCCCGAAGCCTTTTGGCTCCTGGACTGGTCGAGTCCGGCCAACAAACCGGACAGACCAATCTTGTAGTGGACAGTACACAGGCGGTACACGAACCCATTGCGGGTAATGGTACGTCCTGAGGTCACTCCGTTCTTGCAGGAGTGACCCTTGTGTGTCTTGGCGGAGCACAGCATCACAAGCCCCCGTTGCTACGGAGCCACTCGTTCACCTGCTCGGGATGATCTCGCATCCACTCCAGGTGCTCGTGTGACCACTTGGTGGTGATGTCGTTCCACACGATTGCCAATGCAATCATGGTCACGATCATCAGTGCCACCCCAAAGACTTGCCATGGGGTGAACTTTCCGTTGTCTTCCATCACTTCACCTCCTTTCTGTGCTCGGTGCGACGGCACTTTTCGCACGGATCATTCGCCATCTCAATGGCGATGAGTTGGTTCGACCCCGCGTACTGCTCCAGGGCCCTTAGCTCACCCCTGCTGAAGGGGTGCCCACACCTGTGCTGGTGTGTGATCATGTCATCCTCCCAGATGCATGAATTTGAGTGGTTTTATCCGGACCACTCTGTAACCGGAGTTCCCCGCAGAGGAATCGAACCTCTGTACAACCATTCGGGGATCCAGGTTTAACCCTTAGCCTGGATGGGTGGTTGGGTTGCTCAACGCTCGGTGAGTTAACCCCAGATTGCCCAGTACGTCATCGCAGCCACTTGCAGGCTTGCTTGTACTTCAGGGCGAACTCGGCGTACTTGCTCAAGTACCCGTTGCCAACGAACGTCATGACCTTCTCGTGCTTGTGGAACGGGCCCGGGCGCTCATCCGTCACGGTGACGATGATCGGCTCATCAAGGGAGCCGTTCTCGAATCCCAGTTCCACCTCCCAGATGCGGCCCGACTCCCACCGCGTCTCGAAGTAGATCCCGTACCACTGCCCGTCCATCCTCTGGGGGAATCCCTCGATCTGGATGTTGACCGCTGGGATCATGAGGTTGAGCACCTTCACGTACCTACCAACCTGTTCGAACACTGCATTCTCCTTAATGTTTCTTGTGCCCCAGTTAGGACACTCTTCAGCCTGTTAATTCAGGGACAGTGAGGGAGAGCACTGGTAAGTGGATACCCCAGGGTGGGGGGTGGGCTCGATATTTGTCTCAAGCACACAACAATATCCAATAGATACCCCTAAAATTTTTTTCTTTTTATATACCTCTATGAGTTTTATATATGTTTATACATCAAACGTACAGTGTGTTGTCTGTAAAATATTTTTCTCCCTATTTTTATCTCTATAAGGTATATAAACGTCTATACCCATGGTGCGTGAATGGGTAAGGCCGGCGAAATAAACACTCAAAGTCACTTCCTCACACACTAAAGTGCCAAGAAAGACGAAAAACATACAAGGAAAGTTGAATAAGTCCTTAAAATGTCATAGAATAGCCCGCAGAAAAGACAAATAGAGACAAAACTATCTAAACAAACACTAAAAACTACTCTAAGAAAACAAAAGTCCCCAGAAGAGCACAAAGAAGCTCTTCATACAGTGCCTACAATCATCTAGAAAGATTGAAGATTGTAAAAAGACATCTCTTCTCAGGGTTGGGCTGACCATTTTTTCAAAAATAGATTCCTCATACCTTCTGTGAAGTTGTTGGCATGACAAAAAAAACATAAAAATTCAATATTGTATCTTAAATTTAAGGGAAAATATGTCTAAATCTGTGAGAAATATTATTTTTTGCTCTGATTTGTGGAAACCAGGTCATTTTTCGGTTTCTATGGAAAGAAAATTTCAACGTAGTGGTTTCAAAGTGTCGCATTTGGCTTATCCAACCTATGAGAAGGATCTTTCTATAGCAAAAATCGCTTCGATGTCGATGAAATGGGCTGAACAGATCCGCGATAGGTCGTCTCATTGCACCTTTATTGGTCATGGTGTTGGTGGCAGGATCGGTTTGGAAATGTTGGCGCTAAATCCGGTCATTTTTGACTCTTTCGTGTCGATAGCTACACCTTATGGGCCGAGTCCTCTCGTCGCGTCTCTGAGCGAAATAGGGGCCATTCGTGACATTCTAGCGGCAGTGAGTCCATTGTCGACTGAACTAGCAAAATCTGCGGTTGTACCAGACTTCATCGCTATACCGGCGCTGTCAATTTCGGCTCAATTTGATTCGATGATCGCCAAAGAAGCCACCGCTTCGGTCATAGAAAATCACACGACAATCTATCATTCAACTCACAGCTCAATCCTGTTGAAAGAACGAACATTCCTTGAAATCTTGGGTTGGCTTAATTACGCCGTATTTGGCCCGTACAGCTTCGGCGGCCACGATATAGATGACGTGGTAGCCTGAGCACTACAAGGCTCTTAGAACGCAAATAAAAAGCCCCTCACACCAAAATGTGGGGGGCTTCCTACTTGTAGACACACAACTGGACTTACAGGCTGTAACGATCCTTTGTCACATCAACAATGACATCTTCAACACTACAACCACTCATAGTCGCCACTTCATGGACCATCTTCCACTGTTCTTCTGTAAAAATCACAGGCAGGGCATAACCACCAGGAGTAGTCACCCAAATGAAATACACCTGAGGATCGGAACTTGTCTCATTCCAGGTACCCAGCTCATCATCCAACGTTTTAAAAATATTGGGCGCCGTAAAATCGGTCGAACTACCACTAAAAAGCGAACTTCGACCGAAACCCTTCAAAAAAGGAGGCTCAAAATTAAAAAAAAGTAAAACGAGGTCGATGAAATTCATAAACACCTTCAGTGTCAAATACTCCAACGAAAACAACAACTACAAAATCAGCCCTCAGTAGCCTTAGGCCTACCTGGCCCCTTCTTCGCGGGGTCCTTCGCAACCCCAGCAGTGGTCTTCTTCGCAGCAGTCTTCTTAGGCGCAGCTTTCGGAGCGGCACTAGGAGCCTCAGCAACAGGCGCTGGCTCAGCAGCAACCTCAACCTTAGCAGTAGTGTCACCAGAAACACCTACACCAAGAAGCCTCTTCAATCTATTAAACATGTATAACCTTTCAGTATGTGCGTTTCTTTTTAGGTTTCCTCTTAGGAGTCATAGACACCGTTTTAGGAGGCGAAACCCTAATGACCTTCTTGATAGGATTCATTTACCTTTAGGTTTCCTTTTCTTCATAGGCCGGAACGACATCGAACCAGCCGGTTTACCGTAACCTACGGAAGAACTCTTACCGTAGCCTACAGACCTTTTACCACCAGACTTCTTCATCGCTTCTTCTTCGGCTTAGGTTTTGACTTACCCGAAGAAACTTTTCTATACGTAGCTAAAGCCATCTGTTGCACCTCGAAATATTCTAGTTGTTCTTTAGATAGTAAATCAATTACAAGCTTTCCCTCCAAATGGTCAACTTCATGTTGGAAGATGCGGCCAAGCAGACCAGAAGCCTCCAACTCAAAACTCTCACCATTCTTATCCAAAGCTTCAATCAATATAGTATTGGGTCTTTCCACCGGAAAGTAAAAACCCGGAATAGATAAACAACCCTCATCATACAAGAACATGTCATCTGAGTACTCTTTGATAACTGGATTTATAAAAAATTTGTGACGCCTGTTTTTAAGATCTATATAACCAAAAATTGGCAGTTCAAAACCAAGCTGATTTGCCGCCAACGCAAAACCATTACAAATAGGAAGCCTAATTGACATTTTCCATATAGCATCCAAAACGTCCTGATCGATAGTGTCGATAGAATCAATCTTCTTTCTCAAAAATTCGTTAGGATACCTAATTAGCCGTATCTTATCCATGGTGACGCTTAAAAAATCCTACCATATCGCTACAAACACCCGCAGCTTGGCTAACATCGTCATCTAGGATCTCAGGCAACACAGCTATACTGTCATGAATCGGTTGCATGCCGGGATATGCCCACAGAAACCCCTTGCTTGTTAAAGTGACATCATCTTTTTGATGCCAAAAGCAATTGAGCATCCTATATTTTTTAAGTGCAACTAAAGCCTCATAGTTTTTGCAATGAAGCCATAAATGTTTAGAGTGATGCATTATCCATGCAAAAGGAATCTTATATTGCGCCTCATAATGTCCAAGATAAAATTTGCTATCAATTAAACGTATATCGACCTCCGCATCAAAGCCCGACTCTATAGCGGCATTTATGTACTCAGGTCTATTTTCATCTTTTTGATTGGGGCCGTCAATATTGCCCCTATGTGAAATAAAAATCATTTACACCCTTTCAAATTTTTTGGGCTTTTACATAAATCCATTGAAAAGAATCGTCACAATAATTTCTAGAATTAGCATCCCACTCGGTAGCTATGGAATAGTTTATGTTGGAGAAACCAATTTCTTCAAGATCGGTAATTAAATCATTGGGATTTGATACGGCAACATCGTACGCACCGTTAGCCCCTTCGATAGAAAGATCTTCATCATGATATTTTGCCGCACCATAACAAGACATTTGAAAAGAAAAAAGTGAACCCCTAGACATCACGCGGTAAATGTCGGACAGAATCGAATATCTTATAGAATAAACCGCGATATGTTGCAAAACAATAGTTGACATAACAAAATCATATTCATCGGAAAGTAACGGCTGAAGATCTACGCCAGTTGTTGTATGAAAAGCATACTTACTCTTTTCATGTTTTGTTTCGCCCATGAATTGTTCAGCTCTTTTAATATTTTCCGAGCTTATATCACAACCATCTACTCTTGACCAGCCAGCTAAATTCAACAGGTTATCTACATTGCGGCCAATTCCACATCCAAAGTCAAGTGCCTTCTTATTATCAAAAGAAGCGTTTACGTCAGATAGTAAAAGACCATAATAATCAGGGTTAGAGTCATGCCCCCGATGATTTTCAACTGCCATAATATCGGCGGTAGAGTCATAGAAATGTTTTTGCATTTGTGTGTACTGATTATTGCTTTTTAACACATTGAACCTTTAAAAATTGTAGGAGCAAATTTCATTTATAGAGATATTGTAATCAGGCAGTTGTTCTTCTCTTAAATATTTTAAGTCTATGCTATTTCGCAATTTTCGTACAACTTCCTGAAAAACACCTGCTTGTATATTATCGCATACTATTTCTGTTTTAAGAAAATTTCTTACATGGTTAGATATGAATTGATGCTCAAATGGGGGGTTATCTGCTGATAAAAAATCATATATCAAATAAAATCTTTGCGCATTTTGCGCTGACATTACAAAATGAAAATCGCCTTGACCATTACCGTATCCATTGCAATAGATAGTGTCAAGATCATAAGACTCTAAATCTAGATTTTTCCACAAAAGAACATCAGGCCGATAAAAAATAACGTATTTATAATTATTTATATTATTTTTGACTAACTCAAATGATTTCTTTATAGCTAAAGCTTGAGAAACCTGATTGTAATATTGTTCAGATACATTGCAGTTATTTAGAACCTTGTTTATTTGGTTTCTGTAAATTTCGTTATCCTCAAATAAACTAAGTTTAGGAGAATACAGTAAGTTAAGCTCTTCTTGTAAGTCTATATTCCATGAATGAATAAAAATATCAAAGTCATATTGCTCATTGCATGAAAAAAGATGTTTTTCCAAACCTGCTTTAACACATTTGAAATTTACATAACTTTTATTTTTTATATCATCTTTTAAGACTAATTTTCCATAAGTATTGGAAATACCGCCCCTAAGTAATAAGGCTACCTTTTCACGTTTCATATTCTCTTAAAAAATGATTTAGATCTTCTGGCGTACCTAGTCCCCACATTGCATCTATATTGTAGGTTTTAATCTTTTTCCCATCAGATATAGCCTCATTGAAGACCGGACATACGTAGTATTCGTTATTGACTCTTAGTTCTTTATCGATCATTTGCTGCGCGTATCGAACAAAGTCTGAACCTTTTCTCCAATAGTAAAATCCAACGGTTGCTAAATTTGAAATAGGATTCTTTTCGGCAACTTGTGTGACAAAACCGTTTTCATCGATTTTGGCAAAAGACCATTTTGGGTGGGTTGAGTTAAACGTTACAATGCCGCCGTCAACCTTCGTTTCTTGCATATGGTAAAAGAATTCGTTTGAATCCCACTCAGCAAACTGATCGGAGTTCGCAAAAAATAACGGATCGTCGTTATCTATAAAATCTTTAGCCAATAACGCAGTACATGCTGCGCCCTGGGTCATTCCGTCAACTTCTACAACCTTGCAGTTTGGTGCAATCACATTTAAAAGTGTATCTAAATTATATTTTTCTCTATGAGATTTTTGAACTATAAAAATATAGTTTGCGTCTATGTTGAGATTATCGACAACCACCTGGATCATTGGTTTTCCATTTACCTCTATTAAAGGTTTTGGAAATGTATAGCCCGCTTTTTCGAAGCGACTACCAGCGCCAGCCATTGGAATAAGTACATTCATTTTTTTATCAACCCATTTAAAATTTGTTTTTGTCTTTTTCTTTTCAAGACTATTTATACAATTGGATAAATTTTCTATTGTCACATCTTTTGGTGAAACGACACGCAAAATATTTGCCCCACTTCTCTCCGCTGCTAAAAGACCATATGGGGAATCTTCAACTATCAAAGTTTCTTCAGCAAGGAAGTTTAATTTAGATATAGCTTTCCAATACATTTCGGGGTGAGGTTTTGCATTGAAAGCATCTTCATTTGAGAGAATTAAATCAAACAACTCAATTATTTTTAACCTTGACAAAACTGTATTAACAGTTTTTCTAATAGAATTCGAACAACAAGCTATTGAATAACCCTGTTTTGACAATTCGGACACGCATTGAAATATTGACTCATCAAAAGACAAGTTTTTCAATTTTTCGATAGTCAACTGCTGCTTTTTATCCCAGACTATTTGGTGTTTCGATAGTGGTAAGCTTTTTTCTTCCGAAAGCATATTTAATTTTGTCTTAGTTTTTAGTCCATCATATTTATTTAAATGTTCTGTCCAACTTATAGTGTATTTGTTATCTATTACGGCAAGCGATTCATTAAGTGCATCGAAATGTATTTTTTTTGCTTCGACTAGAACACCATCAAGGTCAAATATAATTAATCCAATCATTAAAACCTCGACAAATGTATCTTTTTTACGTTAGTTTCATCATACTGGCCAAAGACTTCCCCACCGTAACCCTGTATCGAGTTGGTTACATCATATCCCAACTTGCCAAGAACAATTCCGCATATACGCTCTGTAGCACAAGAATGAAACTTGGTTATTGGCTTTATATTAAAAAAGCCAGATGCAATAAGTCGCTTCATAACACTATTTCTACACATAAACATTGGACCAAAAACACCATAGTATTCGCCGGGGATACTGTAACCAAGGTGTAGATTCATTTCGAAATTAGCCCACTCTGCGAGGCTAGATCCGTCGTAATCAAAACCGATACCGACAGGTGGGTCCGACCAGTATCTTACTGTGGTTAAGTCGTTTTGCTCTACAAAAGAAATATTTTTTTGCAGGATAAGTGAGTCATGTATATTATAAAAGAATTTTGTTTCGGGAAAAGTTTCAAAAGCAACTTTGTATGCCTCTAAACAAAAGTGTTTATTATTAGCGTCAATAACAATAACAGATTTATCTAAATCTGCAAAGTAAGACTTATCTTCGGATCCACTATCGACCACGCAAATAGAGTCATATGGATGATACCTTTTAATGGCATCAACGCACTCAAAAATTATAGGATTTTCCTTAGAAAACTTACACGCTATTACAAACATTGATATCTAAAGTTATTTTTAACAAAATACAAAATCAAAGCCAGTCTTCCCATGCTTCTCCGCAGTCTAGGCAGCAGACTTCAATTTCTGGCAATGACTTATCGTTTTCGTCACCGATCCAAATAATGTCCAACTTTAAAGAATAGCAAGTTGGACACGCTTCGTTATATCTAAGAATCTTTTCTTCTGACATTATGTATTTCTTGCGTGATGTGTTCTAGCAGATTCAAATCACTTGCTAGAGCAGCTATCGTTGCATTCCTACCTTGCTCTTTGAGTTCTTCCTTGTAAGAGTACCAGGCACCACTCTTGTTGAGAATCGCCAGTTCTACTGCCATGTCGACGATGCAACCAACCTTATCTATTCCTCGACCATAAATGATGTCAAATTCACACTTCTTTAACGCTGGGGCCATTTTATTCTTTGGAACTTTTACTACAGCCCGAATGCCTAGTATCTCTCCAGTTTTTGTATCTTTAATATCTTCTTTTCTTCTCATGTCTATTCTGACGGAAGAGTAAAATCGCAGTGCACGACCGCCAGGAGTTGTTTCCGGATTGCCGAACATAATACCGATCTTTTCTCTTAACTGATTAGTAAAGATAACAAGAGTTTTTGTCTCATTTGCCGCAGCCACTATTCTAGATATGCCGCGAGACATCATCCTAGGAAGTAAACCCATATGGTTGTCTTCCATGGTCCCTTCTATTTCGGCCTTTGGTGTTAAGGCGGCGACAGAATCGACCACTATAACACCTATTTCGCCTGTGCGAATAAGTGTTGTTAGCACATCTAAGGCTTGCTCACCATAATCTGGCTGAGAAAAAATCAAATTATCCATGTTGACACCAAGTTGGCCGGCATAAATGGGGTCAATAGAATGTTCGGCGTCGATAAATGCGCACAACTTGCCCATTCTCTGAGCTTCGGCGACCACGGAAAGACAAAGTGTAGATTTCCCAGATGACTCTGGACCAAAAATCTCAACAATTCTTCCCTCAGGAAGGCCGCCAATTCCCAGGGATATATCCAGCGGTAAAGCGCCAGTAGAAATGGCAGGCCACGGCTTTATGTTCTTGGTTCCAATGCGCATAACGGTATTATCGCCAAATTGTTTATCAAGCTGAGCAATTGCCAACTGCACGGCTTTGGGTAGATCGTTATCTTCCATAGCTCTTTTCTTTATTAAGACTATGTGTTATAGTCTATCTTGTTCTTTATGGACTTCTTTAATTTTATCATTAGTTCTTTGTAAAAGAAACTCTAACTCTGCGCGATATTCCTTATCATCTTCGCCCAGAATCTCTCGTTTTACTCGATCTCTGAATTTATATAATTCTTTTAACGTTGGTTGCTTCTTCTGTCTGTTCATGTGCTACACTATAGTCACTTCATATACATCGATTCAAATTTAAAGGGGTTTTTTTGAGTATTTCACTTGACCGAGCACTGTTTCTCCTTGAAACACAGATTGATGATCCATCGTATCTTGTGAATTTATGGAAGTTTAGTGGCAGATGTCATAATCAGGTCCCCTATATCGAGTGCTGCAACCCGTGGTACGCTGGATTGGAATCTTTAATAATTAATCGTTAATTTTATTTCAAACTTTAGATGTCGTAAAAGTGGGATTAGCGCCAGAACGGTAGGATCTGGTTGAGGAAACCTCAGGATGAGGCTGAAGTGACGTTCAGACGAAGGCGCCCGCAGAATGTAGACCCTAAAGACATATATAAAGATGATAAGCCCTGTAAGCTTGTCTACCTCAGTGCTGTTCAAAAATATTTTTCAAAAGACTGAGAGTTACTAAATGATTAATTATCAAAATGGAAAGCGGGTTAGCGGTTTGCGAGTATATGACATTTATATCCCCGAATTAAACCGCTACGTAAAATTCAAAGTCCTACCACCAGAAGAGATCAAGAAAATAATGGATGAAATATCCAGTTATGATTCCTCTGAGCATATGAAAACAGTGGTAGAGAATTTTGTCTTCAATATGCGTAGTGAAATAGTTGACGCACTCAAATTGCTTAGCGAAGACGCCGGAGAATTAGCAATAGAAGCCCTTTTTAACGGCTGTGTTATGCTTAACCCTGGTCTAGATATAGATTCTTGGGTAAGAATTGCTTATTCTGCCGTGAAACCACTGCCGTCGAACAAGGTTGATAAACGACTGCCAAGAGTTGACCCTTCTAGTTTCCCACCCGGTTTCATGGAGAAAGCAAACAAGGCTTTTGAGGCTAAAAACGAAAAAACTAAGAAACAAATTAAATTAACTAAAGCAAAAATAAACAACTTGCCAAGGGCTTTAAAAACAAAGGTCATCGGCCAAGATGAAGCAGTAGATACTGTGTCTAACGCACTTAAAAGGTCGATAACGGGTTTGAATGATGAAAATAGACCATTGGGTGTTTTTCTTTTTGCGGGTAGTTCTGGTACGGGTAAAACACTTTTGGCAAAAGAGCTTCATAATTATCTTTTTGGAAAAGATTATGACTTAGTTCGCGTTGATTGCGGCGAATTCCAGCAAAAACATGAAAATCAAAAACTTATAGGTGCACCTCCCGGCTACATTGGTCACGATGATGGCGGTTTTTTAACCGCAAGGTTAAAAGAGCAACCACAAACGGTAGTTTTGCTAGATGAAGTTGAAAAAGCGCACCCTGATATGTGGAATACGTTTTTGCGCGTTTTTGATGAAGGATTGTTAACCGACAATAAGGGTAAAGAAGTTTCTTTTCGTGATGCAATTATAATAATGACAACAAACCTTGGTAATGACAAGGTTGTGGATTCTTTGACTGGTAAAGGCACTGGCTTCGCAGCTAAAATCAATTTTGATTTTGAGTCAAAAGAGACGCCCGTTAAGGAATATGTAGAAAAAACTGCTAATGAAGCAATAAGAAAATCTTTTAAATCTGAATTTTTAAATAGGATTGACAAAATTATTGTTTTTAATTATTTAACCTATCAAAATTATTTAGATATCGCTCAGTTAGAAATTGATATTGTTGATCAAAAATTAATGAAAAAGGGTTTTATACTTAATTCAGATGAAACGGTACTAAAAGGGTTAGTCGATAAGGGTGTAAATACTATTTTTGGCGCCAGAGGAATGTCTCGTGTTCGTAGGGAACAAATCGAAGATAAGATAGCTGAACTAATTATGGAAAACACTTTTAAACGAGGAACTATTTTCGAACTGCATTTTGATACAACTTTTGTAATATCCCATTTGGAGTAGCGCCATGCTCAAACCTAAACCGATAATAAAGGCTGCCGGAGGAACTAGCAAGGCTGTACCAAAAATTATACAAGGTGGAGCCAGATCTCCGGTCGGCGGAAATGTCGCCTTCGACCCAAGACTGGGTCGTTCGGGTGGTTTTAGGTATATTAATGGACCAAACCGAGGTAGAGTTGCTCCAATGGGGTCTCTAAATGCAATGGCTGCACCACCATCATCTCCAAGATTAATGGCTGGCCACGGTAAGAAAGTAGCGGCAGGTTTGGTTGTTGGTGGCGCCACTTTTGGTATGTTGGCCAACAAAACGGGCAAGGCAGTTGATCCATCTAGTGGCTTACCTAAAGGTATTTATAATTACTAGGATTTCTAATGATTAAAAAAGCAATGGGTTCAATTATTCCCACAATAAGAAAACTGGAAAACGTTGGAACAAGAACGATGAGTACAGCGAGAACAATGTCTACAACAGGCGGAAGAGCAAAGAAGATGGCTGCGCCATTTGTCGGTTCTGCTGGGAGGACGATGAACTATATGGGAAGGAACCCATATACGGCAGTGGCATTAGGTGCTGCAGCGGCTGGAGGTGCCGTTTTAAAAAATCGTCAAAATACACCAGTTATGGGTTTAAGGACCTCCGATATGACGCGGCAAAATACCATGTATAATAGAAAAATGCGTGCAGGTCAATCCTCGGCTGTTGACGGACTAATCCCGAAATCTATGGGCGGATACGCGTAGGTAGTGTGATCCTATGATTAAACGTATAGGTAAGGCAATTGAATCTCTTGGCGAAGGCCTAATAGCCAGGAGTGGCGGTTCCGCCGTTAGGTCTTCTGCCGTCAATTCCGCCGTTACAATGAGTGGCACATACGGTGGAGCAAGAAAGCCTATTAGGCAGGCAGCAAAATTAGTGAATCCGAGAACGGGTTTGCCCGTAGGTTCCTGAAGAAGTTTGGAGAATTATGTCTAGATCTTTAGACTGGAGAAATTATGTTAATGAATTTGGAGACTTTGAGTTACCAAACTATCTATACCAAGTAAATAAAGAATTGATGAAACAAAGTCTTGATTTGGGAACGCTACTATCCGATGATAGGGCTAAATTGCGCGCCTATAAAGAGCAAATCAAAGGTGTATTTAAGCGTCGCTGGATAGAAGTTGCTCAAGCACTTGAGTTCTTTGATATTATAGTCCCATGTCAGTGCACTATGGATGAATTTTGTGAACTTTGTGGTGGAAGCAGATATGTGTTGAATGCGTTGCTTTCGCCCGAGCAAATGCGAGAAATTGGAGTCGTGTTTAGTGCTGACGCTGACGCAGAATTGGCTGAAAAACTGCAAGCTGGACTAATAAAAGCGTTGCATGAAATTAGGCAAGATTATAGTGATTTGTCCGAGATGTGAGTTTGAGTTAAGTTTTCTCTGTCATGAAGACAGGCCTAATGGTACCACTTTATTTGAGTACCTATGTGAAAGGTGTTTGAGTTTTTTGCAAGAAACTTATAAGTATGGCATTTTAGAAAAGTCTACTTGGGGAGATTTGTATCATGGGAGAAATTGAAAAGGTAGATAAAGAAAATTTCCTAAAAGACTTTGAAACACTAAGGCCTGATTTTTTTCTTCCTGATCTTTACGCTGACGAAAAGCAGCTTTCTTTGGCGGCTGAGGCTATAAGGCCGGCAAAAACTAAAACCTCCTTGTTCTCATCTATTCCAATGAGATGTGCGGCAGAAAAATGCCCTTTTGCCGACACTTGCCCCTTGGAGCAGCAAAACGTTGCACCCAAAGGTAAGCCTTGCCCAATTGAAATGGCTTTAGTTTCTCAATTTATGGAGAGCATAATGTCGGAATTGCGTGTTAACCCAGAAAACTTGATTGAAGTTTCTATGGTTAGAGACCTTGTAGATCAAGAAGTTCAACAATTACGCGCGACAAAAATATTAGCAAAAGAAAGTTTTATACAGGAAAATATCATCGGAATAGATGATCAGGGTAGACCAATTATCAAGAAAGAAATGCATCTTGCTGTTGAGTTGAGCGATAAGCTTTTAAAACGCAAAAAAGAAATTCGTAATCAAATGATGGCTACTCGCGAACAGAGGGCAAAAGCCGGCCAAATACAACTAGACAGCGCTCAACTAATATCTAACTGGATGGATACAATTCGTGATGTAGAGCAGCAAAAGGAAAAACTACTCAAACAAAGACTTGGCATTGAAGATATAGATGAATATGTCGAAAATGATAAAGAATTGTTTAAAAATAAAATGGACATTATAGACGCAGAAGTAGTAGAAGGCTAAAATGCCTCCAATTAAGGTCGAAGGAGTTACCCAAGAAGGGGTCGAAGATTTTTTCGCCAGGTATGTAAGAATACAAGATTATGTGCTTGAAAGAGCCTACGCTCGCGCGGGAGATGATGCTGTCACCGTTTTGGGGACTATGGCTGAAACAAATATTAATTTGCAAAGTTTGATCGCCGGTCTTTCTATAGAAGAAAAAGAGCGAGTCATGGCAAATTTTCGTGATTTGTTTCAGTTCAACACCATGCTGGGAGATAGGCAGGAATTAATTTCAATTCTTGGGGGTCAGGCACCATCGAGTAATTCTTCGCTTTTAGAAATTGGGGAGGATTTAAAGACGGGCAGATTATTGAGGTTTAGGGTTGAGGCGGGAAATATAAATCCCCCATCACAAAGAAATCCTTTAGCGACAATATTAAACACTTTGAATATTCAAGTTGATGAGGTTCAGGCGAAAAAGGTCTTGATGGCACTTGAGGGGACAGGAGATGTTTCCGACGAAGAGATTTACAAGGCTTTTAAATTTGGCACCAATATAATGAAAGCTGACTATATGCGCGGAGTAGATAGATTAGCTTCTGGCGCGATGGCAATACCAGATGGTAGTAATATATTGGTTTTTGATACAGAAACACTTGGTCTGTCATTGGGTAGAGGCAATATTAGGCAGGTTTCTGCTTCGACATTGATGGTTGGTGGTCAAGCTGGTGTCGATGAAATTGTGGATCCGTTTAATAAGTTTTTTACGACCGCATCAGCCCAAGTTGGCATGATTAGAAATCCTCTTCTGGGTCAGAATAACAGGCTTTTTGAATATTTTGACGATATAGCAAGAAGATCTGCCCAGCCGGAAGATATTATCGATGATGTAGGATCCGGTAAACAATTTGCGGAAGCGTTAAAACCTCTTTTGCTTAGAATGAGGGACTCTGACTACGTTATGGGTCATAATGTTCAGTTCGATATCGATCAAATTTTAGTGGGATCAAGATTAACTAGCGTTTATCTTAACAACCTTGATCCAGAATTCGTTGAGCTAGTAGATCAGGTTGCTGCTAAAATTGGAAAAGGTGATTCCGTTATTGATACCCTGGCAATCGCTAGGAATAGGCTGCCAGATGTTCAGATAGCTCCCGAATTAGCTTTTGCCGGCAAAAAAACGACTCATTCCCTAGAAAATCTTATACTACAAACCAATCTGATTGACAGAATGGTGGAGGATGCAGGGGGCGGACAAGCTGGGCGAAATGAGGTAATGAGACTTCTGGGGATGACACAATCTGGCGCAATGCACCAATCTGATATTGACACTCTTTTGACGGCAAAATTGTTTAAATACATGAATGAAGAGTCTTTAGTAGAAAAAGGTTTAGGTTTAGCAGAACCGGGCGTTTCGTTAACTGCAGACGAAAAAACTTTTTATTCTAGATTAAGAACATTTGTTAGACGCTCTTACGCGCCGACACCCATTTCAAACATAGCTGACGTAAGAAACATAGACGAAAACATGTTTGAAGCCTTAATGAAAGAGCAAGATGATAATAGGATTCGTTTCGGAATGCTTGATTCCCAAACGGGCGTAATGGAAAGACTCCAAAGAACTTCGCAAGAAACCCCGACCGGATTAATACATACAATAACTAGTGGTAAAGGCGTAGAGTTTTCCGGTACTGCTAAAGAACTTCAGAGTTTTTTGTCTGATGACATAGAAAAATTCTCAATTTTCCCCCAACTTACACCAGTTGAGCAAGAAGTTTTTTTAACGAGGAATTTAGTTGCGCCACAAAATGTTGGTCCAGTAACGGATGAAACATTTTTTAATCTAGGTAATTTTCGCAAGATGACTGGTAGGGATAACCCTTACTCCGGACTTTTAAATAGGGTTGGAACCTTCTTTAAGCGAAATGTTTCTGCTGGAGAATTTTCGGCTGTACAAACCGCAATGGAAAGAAATGGAGTCCCATTTGCCGGCCTAAGTTTGCCTGAAGCCGTTGTGACAAATGTTATGGCTAGGGCTACATCCACACAAGCCGTTGCGTTTGGCGGTGCCGATTATGGGGCGGTGTCTAAGTTGGCAGACGATATTGGGATCAGTCACTTCGGTCTGTGGGATGACGCAATGCTGACTCGGGGCGGTAAAGTTCAGCTTCCGGTCGAAATATTAAAGGCGGCAGGAGTTATGGGCGAGTCTGGAGATTTGCTGTCTTTAAGTACTTTCGAATACCTTGACGATTCAGTTGGGGAGTTCCAAAGCGGAATAAGCTTAACTAGGTCTCTGGCTGAGGAAGAACTGCAAACATTAATTGACTATATAGATAATTTAGATGAAGATGATTTAATTGAGGGTACTAATAAAACTTTTCGTGATTTCTTCACAACTAAGGGAAGTGGTGCAACAAAGGCCGATTTGTTAGAGGGCTTGGCTACATCGGGAAAGCAGTTTGGCGTTAGTGTTGGCGGTTTTCGTGGTGAGGTAGCTCAACAGATAGGGGACGTACTCAAAGAAAGTGTCCTATTCGAGTCGATGCTAAGAGATACCGAGCAAATACCTTTTAAGGTTAGGCTTTTGGATATGGTTACGCCAACTGGTGGCGATAGAGTTGCCAGGGTTGGTCCATTTGTGCTCGATAGGTTTATGACAGATGAGGAGAAAGTTAATTACGCAAAGTCGTCAGAGCGAGCAAAAAATCTTTTGGATGAAATGGTTGAATATGCGCGTCTTCCAGGCAAGGGTGGACTCGTAACTGCTGCACAGTTTGCTGATGCTTCTGGCAGGAGCGATATTGCTAGGAAAGTATTTGAAAATTATGCCAGAGTTAAAAAATCTACCCCATTTGCACTTGGTGTTGCAGCCATTGGTGTTGGTGGTTATCTTTTTGCTAAGAAAAAACGTGAATCAGAATTTTATGATGAAACAATGGAGCAACAACCGATAGAAACATCTTCTGATTATATAAACTACAGAAGAGAAATGGGAATGCAACCAGCACCTGCGAGAAGACTAATGGACCCATTACTAACATCTTATGTAGTTGGAGATCTTGATGCCAACAAAATAGGTCACACCCAAATGGGGCATCAAAAATATTCTCATCTTTATCGATAGGTTGAGTTATGGCTAGTACTTTAAAAGTAGGCGCAAAAGTTGCATCCAGTTCTAAGCTCAAAAAGTTTGGTGTTGCAGCTGGACTTATTGCCGCAGCAGGGTACGGCGCAGCCCGCCAAGATCCAATCCAATACACGATGAATGCTACCCAAGAAGCAGTGTTTGGCACGGATCAAATAGACAACATGGTACTAGGTACTGATCTTTCGGCACGTAATTTTGTAGGCCTTCCATTCGGTATGGAGTTTACTCCTGGGTCATCAGCTGCTGGTGGCGCAGTATTTGGCGGTGGGATTGGGGCCGTGCTTGGAAGGGGTAAGATTGGTGCTTTAGCTGGTGGGGCTATTGGCGCAGGAATTGGCGCCATTGCAGGAGCTGCATCTGGTGCTTTAAATTCAAACGCTGGAAGAGTATTATTTCCTAGAGAAAATGTCGCAAATATGTTCTCAAGGAAAAGTCTAAATACAACAGCGTTCGAATTTAGGCGAGCAGATAGGATGCAAGCTGAAGGAATCCTTGAAAATGCCGCAGAATACTCAACAACGCGGGGGTATTCTGAATACGAAAATTCAATATTTCCACAGAGAATGACTACAAGGAGATGGAATTCGGCAACAGGCGATATAGTTCTTGGTTCCTATAACTTAAGGCGCGGATAATGCTAGTCGATCCAAACACTGGTATGCCAATTGATCAGGGCGGTTCTGTCGACGGTCTTTCTGTGATGATGGGTGCACAAAATAGAACTGTTGGTGCAGTGAGCGGGTTTGCGGAGGAGGCCGGTTTAGTGGCTCCTAGCCCTATTCTTGATCAATTGAACAAAACTGTACCTGGACCCGTAAAGTCTACGTTTTGGAATACATATAGGGGCTCAAGAACGATAGGGTATGGCGCACCTGGTATTAATCAGATATCGGGTTTTAGGGCAACGTTTAGCCCACGTTTTTTGCGTAATTTGCCGTCTCAATCGGCATTGGGGGGTAGAAGCACCAAAACCGCAAATTACGCCTTTAGGGCCAGCAAGTATAGGCCTGCTCCACCTGGTGGTTTAGTGGCGTCCGAAAGTTACACGCCTTTTAACATGTTAACTAAGTTTGTTGGAAATCCTATCGTTAACGGAAGATTTGGTCTTGGAACAATGTCTCAAAAAGGCATTGAAAAAATGGCTAACGCTAAAAGTATTTCAATGCAAGAAGCAAGAGATATGGCAAATAAGTCTAAGTTGGGTAGATTTCAGCTTAGGATGGCAGATTACACTAATGAAGGACCGGCGTTTAGTATCGGAACTTTATCTAGGGTAACTGCCGCAGACAAAATGGCCAGGGGCAAGATGCCTGGTAGTAATGTGATGAATTTTCTTGGAGAAACAGATAAAGGCTTACTAGATTCATTCCGTAGTATGTCTTCTGGTGTTCAATTTAATGAAAAAGCACTTCGTTTTCAAGAGTTAAAAACCGGAAAAATGATCAAAACCGATGATGCTTTAGCTAGAATATCCGCAGTTAATCCAACATCAGACGAAGCTGCAAGGTTAACCTATGCAAGTGTTGATGGGGCCATATCTGGTAGGGTATCGGGTTTTATGGGTCAATTACGATTAGGTTCCGAAGGCATGGGGATTGTAGATGAAGCCGCATCAAGATCCGGCAATAAAGCCTATACAGCGGGAAGAGAAGCTGCAGAAAGATTTATGAAATCTGGCGGTTTTGAAAAAAAGGCTGGTCAATTTGTTGTAAGGGAAGGTAGTGAACAACTTTTTCAAAAAGCAGGTTTAAAAGTTGGAGAAAAAGTAACGTTTAATGCCGCTCGAAAAATTGGCGGTAAAGCTGGATTAAAAGTTGGAGCTAGGCTAGCTACTGCTGCAGCCCTTCAAGCTGTGCCTGTTGTAGGTCAAATTGTGGGTGCAGTTATGTTGGCAGATTTAGCTATGGATGTAGGTAAACTTGGTGTAGAAGTCTTTAAGAGCGGCGTAGATTTTGCAAAAGAAGCGGCAATATCTTATAAGGGTAGCATAAATAAGGGCGTTATGGGTATGGGCTATAGGGATAATACGGTAGCCGCAACTTCAAGGGCACGAGGTGTTCAGGCAATTCAAAATTCTAGACTCAATGCAAGAAGCGTATTGGGTTCCGAGGCTGGCGCAATGCATGCGCATTTTGGTTAATGTTAAACGAAAAAACAAAAGAGTTTAGGGAAAAATTAGTAGAACTTGAACGGGAAGAGCTGTTAGATATAATCGGGGATCAAAATCCGGAGTATATAAAGCAGATTAATCGTATTGAATACGTTTTTGCTAATAAGTTAAAGCATCTCACATGGAGTGACGGTACACCTATTGATGGCCGGCAACTCACAAAAGAAGAGTTAAGCTTACTAATTGATGAGCCTTTTGTCTTTAGTCAAGAGTTAAGCGACATCGGCTTAACGACACCCCAGCAAAGGGAGCTTCATGTCGCAAAGGATGTAATCACTTGGTCAAGAGCTTTCCTCGATATTCAGCCAAGAGTTTATCAGACCTTAATATTACGTCATCCATCTTTAAGAAAAGTGTTGAGGGCTGGAAGGCGTTTGGGTAAAACGGTCAGTATGTCTCTACTGCTTTTGCATTATTCGTACACAAATAAAAATGCAAAGTCCATTGTTATTGCGCCAATGAAGGCGCAGGTTGAAGTTATTTACAAAGAAATCCTTAAGTATGCATCAAATAGTGAACTGGTTAAACAATCGATAATCAGAAGCGTAACAAGTCCACAGTTTGTGATTGAATTTTCGAATGGTAGTCAAATATCGTTCTTTACATCGGGCATGAGAAGTGGCGGAAGAAGCGATGTTGTCCGCGGTCAGGAGGCGCACCTCATAGTGCTTGACGAGTTAGACTACATGCACCCAGATGACCTTATAGCAGTAATGGCTATGCTACAGAAAACAGATGAAAATCAGCCAGATAAAATTTTAATTGGAGCTTCAACACCAACCGGTAAAAGAGAAATATTTTACGCTTGGTGTACGGATATAGATAATACAGGAATTTTTAAAGAATTTTGGTTTCCTTCGTACGTAAACCCAATGATGACAAATGACACAGAAAGAGAACTTCGCCTTCAGTATACTTCGGAGATGGCTTATCGCCACGAGGTTGAGGCAGACTGGGGAGAAAACGCTGAAGGTGTCTATCCAAGGAGATTTATTGACGCAGCGTTTGTAGATCCTGGTTGGGATTATCATCCGAGGCGCGAAGAGCAAAAAGCTAAATATGTATTTGGTGTTGATTGGGATAAATATGGTGCTGGTGTTAACATAGTTGTTTTGGAGGTTAACGAAAAAGCCTCTAAACCAGAGTTCAGCGGTAGAGTCCGACTCGCTTATCGCGAGGAGACTTTGCGCGAGGAATACACCCTTACAAAAGCTGTTGAAAGAATAATTCAATTAAATGAAATATTTTTACCAGAGCATATTTATGTTGATAGAGGTTTTGGGGAAGTCCAAATTGAACTTCTTCACAAGTATGGCGCAGAAAATAGGTTATCGGGTTTGGCGACAAAGGTTAAAGGTATTTCTTCAGCAGAAAATATAGAAATAAGAGATCCTTTTACTCAACAAAAAATGAAAAAAGAAATTAAACCTTTCATGGTTGACAGTGTAAGACAAATGCTAGAAAAAAACGAGCTTATTTTTCCAACGCAAGATACAGAACTTTATAAACAATTAAGCGCCTATGTAGTTGCCCGCAAAACTGCTTCCGGTCGTCCCGTTTATGAGGCATCTGGCACGGCACAGGACCACGCACACGATGCACTGATGCTTGCCTGCCACGCGATCAACGAAAACTATGGTGAACTAATGAAATCAAGAGTTTCAACTAAAGTGGTGGCGATAGGCAACGATGTGTTTTTGCCTACGTTTACTTTATCTTCGAATAGTTCAGACAGGACAGCAGAAGAGGAATTTATAGAAGATAGGTGGGGCGATAAAGGGGCTGCTCCGGTTATGTTTAGGCGTTCAATGTCTTATTCAGGTAAAAGAGGAAATAAGAATTTTAGAAGAAAGTCTTTTTAATGAGTAACAACGATCTTTCTTATTCCGGTCCACAAAAAGAATATAAACCCCAGCCTGGCTCCGAAACTTCTCAAAGGGAAATCCCATCACTTGGTGTTGATTTCGCGCCAGATTCACTTGGTACACTAAAAGATGCAATTATCCACATAATAAATAGAAGCAATATCATATTAAGCAAATGTGACGATGAATTATCTACATTTGTTTTTGACGCTGGGCAAAATGAGAAAATTAAAGAAGCGGCAAGTAATATTTGGTTAAATTTCAATGATTTTAAGAGTGATTTAATTTCTTATGATCAAATAAAACAACTAGACCTATCAAATAGGTCTTCTAAATTTTTATTTAATTCATATAAAAAAGATTTAAGAAAACCTAATGGTTCTTCAGCTTTTGATATTAAAGATTTAGTGGAGATAATACTTTTAGAAGCTCAAGAAATTGAAACAATTATTAATTTGGATTTTTTTGGAAGTAATAGTTCAATTGAGATTAGATTAATTGAATTATTAGTTGGGTTTACTTCATTAATTAAATCTCATCTTAATAAAATTGATTCATTTTTTGCCTTACCTCAAGAGCAAAGAAATCGATCACTGCCTAAAGAAGAAATAGATAAACTTTCTAAAGAAGACGCCATAAAGCATCAATCTCTCTTTTTGCTTTCTGTTAACGGGTTAAATGATGAGATAGATAAAGATATGGATCATTTGCGCCGTTTTTTTACTGATTCTTCTAATTATTTTTATAGCAAAGTTGTCGCACCACTTGTCCAGCTCAAAAATAAGTCTCCAAATAGTTACTCTCCAGGCTCTAGTCTTACTGACTTGGGCCTTTGGACTAAAGACGTCGACGATGCATTCAATAGAAACGTTGTGACTAGCCTTTATGACGTTTCTGACAGAACATATAAATTGGACCAAATGATTGCAACTTTAGAAGAAAAAATTTCTTTACGAGAAAACTATCTTGGATATATAAGGCAACTACAGTCAAGTGGCGTAACGCCAGTTACCTACTTGTCTAAGGGTGATCAAACTTCGGCTTTAATACAAGCCGAAAAAAATGTTGCACTAACAAGTGACCATAACTCTTTGTCTGGGCGTTTAGATAAAAAAGCTCATGAACAGTATTTACTTAAGTCTAATGATTATTTAAGTGGAGATTTGCTACTTGATAAAAGTATTAAATTTGGCGATATAGATATTTCGGATCATTTGCATAACGATTCCGATAATTCCCATAAGATAAACGGCAAAGACATTGAAGATAGTTCAATTACTACGGATTTAATCAGTAAAAATTATGATTATAAACCAAGTAGTTTGAGGGTAATTGATTTTAATTCTTATGGCAATTTCTTAGACGCTAAGCTATTTTGGGTAAATAAAAATCAAGATACAATTAATGAGGTTCAGGTTTCTAAAATAGAAGATGCCGTTTTTGTTGAGCCTCAACCAGAAGAGCCAGATGTTCCACGTATACCGGGTTATATTCCTCCGTTTGAGTCTTATGATCCCCTTTATATAGAATGGATTACGCAAATTGATTACGAGTTGTTTTTTTAATGAAGGATTGATATGACACAAGAACGTGATGACTTAAGTTACAAGGGACCAAATAAAGAATACAAACCGCAAGACGGCACGAATGCTTCTCAGGTTCAGGATTTCTTTAACACTTTTGATGATCAAATTTATCAATATGAATTTTTGGAAAATCAAATCCAAAGGGTTATTACTGAAACAGACGCGATTTTATCGCAGGCAGACTATAAGTTAAAAAATTTTGCTTTAAAGATTCGTAACAATAAAGTTATGGAGGCACAAAAAGCTATATGGCCAAGTAGTATGCCCGATGTGAAGGATTATGTAACCTATGAGCAGTATAGCGCTTTAGAGCCTAGGTTGGATAGGTCTTCAAAAATTATTAAAGATGAATATACAAAAAACCTTAGAGGTGAGCAAGGATCTGGCGCTTTAGATGTGCGCAAACTGGCTAAGGTTATTAACACTGAAGCAAAAAATATAAAGGGGTTTTTAGATGAAGATATTATTAGTGATGTAAATGATTCCGCGCAAAAAAGAATCGCAGAACTATTCCAAGATTGGTCGTCATCAGCCCTTACACACACACAGAGGCTATCCTCATTTTTTTCGGAGAGAGATCAAAAAGATACATCCAAAATACCGGAATCCGAAATGGCTACTCTCACAGAAGAAGACGCAAGCAGATACCAGGCTCTTTTTAAGGCCAGAATAAATGCGCTTAATTTAGAAATTGATAGGCAAGTTTCTGATTTTGAAAAATACTTCTTAGTATCTTCAGATATTTTTTATTCAAAGTTTTTAGGGCCAGCTATTAGATTTCATAAAAAAGCTGGTTCAGATCTTATGTTTAAGGCAGACGAAAGCAGCATTTTGGGCCGTGAAATAATAAAAGCCGGCGAATCTTTAAATCTCAACATGCATGCTGCTTTGACAGATCTTCTTCAAAGGAACGAAATTTTTGAATCAATCATATCAAGCGCTGAAGCCAATATTGGCAGGCAAGAAAGTCTGCGTCAAGTTTTTGAACAGTTTTCTCAAAAAAGTGGTAAAACTGTTGATCCATTTTTGACTACGGTTCCAGATGAAGAAACTAATTTAAGTTTAAAAAAATCTTTAGAAGAATTTGCTACTCAACAAAATTATTCAACTTCGATGATATCAACGCACAACACTTTGGCAAATAGGGAAGACCCATTGGCCCATCCACAATATATTTTAAAATCTGGGGATAAAATCACTGGTGATATACAGGTTGGTCAAGGCGTCAAAATTGATGGGGTTATAATCTCAGAGCATCAGCATACGGGTTTTGACGGGTCGGCCCAAATTGGTGGTGGAAGCATAGTGCCCGGAAGTCTTCCTGTATCCGCTGTAGATGTAAGCCAGACTGTTGAACCGCCGAAGAATTTGCGACTAGTTGGTTACAGCGATGGCGGCACAATTGGTGAAGCAACCATACTAAATGCAAATTTTTTTTGGGAATCACAAGATCCTGATCAAATATATGAAATACAGATTACTAAAAGAGATGGTATTGGGTTTGACGAGTAATTACTATTGATATGTAGTCTAGGTAAAGTTGGATTGTAATGGGTGGTTTTTCTAATTTCTACGCAATTGCTGTGGCTAATCATTTTTTTCGCGGTGATGTCGCTACTGTTGCGGCTGAACGCCCGGAAGAACTTTATTTGTCACTTCATATATCTGACCCGACAGATGCAGCTTCTAGTTCTGACGAATTGGAAGGGGGATCGTATTCTAGGCAACGTATATTTTTTGATTCACCGGATCAAGACTTTGTTAATAATGTTTATGTTGTTTTTATTCTCAACTCTAACAATATTGTTTTCCCTAATTTGCCAGCCTCAGAAATAACCCATATAGCCATATGGGAAGGGTTAAGTGGCGGAAGAATGCTTTTTTCTGACAATTTATATATTTCTGCCGCAACTCCAACATCGGTAGTGTTAAACAATGGCGATACGCTATCAATTCCTGAAGGTTATATAAAGATCTATATACAATGACGACTACTTATACACTTCAGCAACAAGAGTTGTTCATTTCTGCGGATCTAGAACAGGTTAAACCTGTTGAGATCGTAAGGTCTCAAATTTGGTGGAGCAAATTTTATTCGGTAAGAAGAAACTTAAAGATCACTGCGACCCCAGATGGTTTGCCTAGTGGTCACCCTATCACAGCGTTTGTTTCTAAGGAGATATCTAATCTCAATAAAGTTCAATCTGAAGACCTTAAAGATTTAGAGGTGCTTTATTTGGTCAGTACAGTTCCGGATGTTTGGCGTAGACTCCCTAGGGTTTACGAAAGTGTTTCTAATTATTATAGAATTCGTTTTTTACTACAAGAGCCATTAAGCGCCAATGAGTCAACAGAAGAATATTTTATATATTATTCAAATCCATTTCGTAAAACTGTTTACTCATTAGGGAACCCATATGTGTCTTCGTCTTCGGAGCTTGATTGGCCTCTTCAAATTGGCTTTTCTGATCAACTCATATCCTACACTAGACCTGGTGAGCACTGGGTTTTGGGCGAATCTTCAACGCAAGATGCTAGAGCGTCTTTTGAATTTTATGGGCCACAAGTTCAATTAATAATGGATAAGGGTCCAAATTTTGGTATTATTGAAGTACAGGTAGATTTACTCGATTGGGAAGAAATAGATTTATATAACTCAACAGATTTGCAATCTCAAAGTATTTATGTAAAATCACAATTATCTGATGGTCCACATATTATTAGGGTTAAAGTAACCGGCAAGAAGAATCCGGCATCTTCGTCAAATAATGTTAAATTAAGGTCATTTAAATATAAAAAGCACAGTGTCGCAATCGACCTTGGCGAAGAGCAATACAACAAGTTTGGTTGGTCTGGTAGGATAGCCGGTATCTAATATGGTAGATGATAATAATCTTATAGAAAATTTACCGAATGAAGAGCCTGGTTCGACGCCAAATAGTTTAAATCAGGTTCAGCAGACCCTTCCAAACTTGTTGCCAAATTCAAGGTACATTGTTCGTGTAAGGGCCATTAACAATTTTAACGTGGCATCCGAATGGTCTGATGCGGTAGAGTTTAAGACTCCCTTGAGTGCCCTTAAGCCTTCTAAGCCGCAAAATTTGCAGCCTGCTTTCTTTTCTTCTAGGGATTTAAAGCTCACTTGGGATCCGGTGTTAACTAATACGGATGGTTCACAACTCGCTGATTTTGATTATTTTGAATTAACACTGAGCGATAATGATGGCGCAGAGGTTTCTCTAACGACTAGGGACACCACCTATCTCTTTACGTACGAGCAAAATCAACAGTATTTTGGGTTACCAAGCCCAATTGTATATGTAGAAATCGTGACGTATGCAAAATCGGGTGCTTTTTCGGATGCAACAACTCTTGAATGTGTTAACGATGAGCCGCAAACGCCCGTACAGGCTCCTATTTTAAGTATAAGCCAAGATAATTTTACCCTTAAGCTTGAGAATCAAGAAGGTGATTTTCTAAGGTATGAAATTAAATTTGTTGACAGACTTGCCAGTTCTGGTGGAGCAAGTGTATTTTCTGGTCAAGCTATTTTTAGTTCAACGGTCGATCAGGTAAATATATCTAAAGCGGAAATAAAAGCGGCGACTATTGGTGTGGCTAATGCGGGTGCTGAAGGTGTGCTTTACGTAAACGATTCAAGATACCTATTCAGTTATAGAATTGTAGATAATTTCAATCAAACATCTGCATATTCTCCAACTTCAAGTGTTGCTGGAAGGGATCCGGTTTCTTTAGTTTTTACCCAGTCTAGTGGTGGCGGCCGATTCTACGGCGCATCTAGCTTAACGACCGGTAGTACCCCTAACGCCGGCTATGAAACAGATGCAAATTTTAAAACAGATTCAACCACAGTTAAAACAAATGCTTTATTAAGTGATTTATTAGATGTTCAAGCAAGATTTCCTGTCCAAGGTGATGCTATAGTTTGGAATTCTTCGGTCGCAAAATGGGTTAATCAAGCAGTAAATACCATAACTGGACCAATAGGTCCAACTGGTTTGACTGGGGCAACTGGCCCCACAGGCGCTAAAGGCGTGTCTGCTGTGGCATCTTCGACTCCACCAGCAAGTCCTGCGGTTGGCGATGTCTGGTTTGACACCGATACTGCTCAAGCTTTCTTTTTCTATAATGACGGAACGTCTTCCCAGTGGGTTGAGATTTCCGGTGCTGCTGGTCCTACTGGACCTACTGGACCCCAGGGTAACCAGGGTTTCCAGGGTTTCACTGGCCCC
>Ga0172372_10000389_pt1 | contig 68092 bp, 65 predicted proteins | sample LakKiv5m_2_FD_114544 | JGI IMG/M metagenome (GOLD analysis project Ga0172372, IMG submission 114544) | Freshwater microbial communities from Kabuno Bay, South-Kivu, Congo - kab_092012_9.5m | ecosystem: Environmental > Aquatic > Freshwater > Lake | place: Democratic Republic of the Congo...
CCAGCGCGGCCTCGACCGAATCCCCGACTCGGTTGGCGCCGCCCCGACTGCCCCCCGATTGCGGCGCACGAGCGTCCGTGAAATTCACGCATTCGCTGGTCCGAAAAACCGATGCAGGTCACCAGCGGGTTTCACGTCCATTGAGCGAGCCCGGCGCCGGGACTTCGTTCGAGGCCTCTCTCTGGCGGCGCCGAGCACGCGACGAAGAGACCGAGCAAAAGACCAGGCCAGGCGAAGCGCAATGGATGTGAAATCCGCTCTGTCGTCACGACCCGACCTGTCAGGCCGGACGACTCTTGCGATTCGCCCGCACGATGGCCGCCATATCGGCGACGACCGACTTCAATTCCTCGTTGTTCCATGGCTTCTCGAGAAAGCGGTGGACCTGGACATCATTGTGGGCGTGCTGCTTGAGCTGGTTGAGCGCCGTCTTCAACCTGGCCTTGGTCACCAGATCGAGCGGGGCAGGGGGGGCCTCGCCCTTTGGCGCAGGTGGTGACCCGACGCCACTGAGCATGACACGCATTGCATGTCGGTGCTTTCGGTACACTTCTTCGAGAAGCTGGAGCCCAGACATCCCCGGCATGTTCTGATCGCAGACGACAATATCGACGCGCTGCTTCGCCATCATCTGCAGAGCCAGGCGACCGTCACTCGCAAACAGGCAATCGTAGGGCTCCTTCGCGAAGACGCGCTTCAAGACGCCGATCGTCAAATCGTCGTCGTCGACGAAGAGCACCCGGACCTTCTCCTCCATCGCCTGAAACCTCCCGGACGCCGCTCGCTCTGCCAACACGCTGTTCACCATGCACTTCTAACCGCAGTGACCCACCGTGTCGAGGAAAAGGCCGCCGCCACGACGGCGGGCTGGCAGTCAGGTCGTCTCCGTCCCGGCATGGTGGTCCCAGATGGCAAGATATGCCGCTTCGACGGCCCGCGCGAGTCGATGGCCATCCATCAGGCCAGACGTCGCAAACACCATCCGCTGGGCCTGACGAATCGTGGCGAGACGCTCCACATCCCCAGCGAGCCTTGCTGCAATCTGGAGATACTGCTCCGGCGTCTCGGCGATCCAGGCATCGAAGCCCATCCTGTGCAACGCACTGGCCGACATCCGCGACGCCATCCGTCGACCACGAAGCGTCACGACCGGCACCCCCATGAACAAGGCGGTGCAGGTCGTGGTGTGCCCTCCCCAGGGGAAGGGATCCAGTGCGATATCGATTTCATTGTAGAGTTCGAGGTGCTCAACAATCGTGACACTGCGCTTATGGAGATCGAGTCGCTCGCGGTCAACGCCGTGCGACGCAAACTTCGCAATGATTCGCTGACGCACCCAATCGTGACCAAGTGGCTCCGCCTGCAACACCAATCGCGAACCAGGAACCGCCTGCATCAATCCAGACCACAGTGCGATCACCTCATCCGTAAGCTTCGACAAGGTGTTGAGTGATCCGAACGTAATGAATCCATTCCTCAATGCTGGCGGCGACCCAACCTCAGGGAACTCATCGGGTGGTTGCCATGCGTAGAATCCACCAGGCAAACGAACAAGTTTTTCGGTGTAGACCACATCGGTTTCGCCAAGCGGATCGCAGTCTTCATCGGTAAAGCGATAGTCCATCTGGGTGAGACCGGTCGTACACGGATAACCGAGGTAGTTTACCTGCAGCGGCGCGGGGCGAATATGAAAAACACCCATGCGATTACCGAGTGTATAACCGGCCAGATCCACAAGGATATCGATCTGATCGCTCTCGACAAGGTCGGCAACAGCGACATCCGTCATGGATGTAATGTCTCTCCAGACTGCCGCTGCTCCACGGAGACGCTCGGTCACATGGTCGGCCGTCATGCTATTCGAGTAGAGTATCGGGGTGACCACATTGAGGTCGTGGTTTTTCAGTAGCGGTTCAAAAAAGAATGACACCGCATGATGGCGGAAGTCGGGTGACATGTAACCGATACGCAGGGGCCGGCCGCTGCGGACGAAGACTGGCTTCCGAACGCGAGAAGGCAAATCCAGAAGCCCCTCCCAGCCCTGATGCGCCTGTCGCAGCTCTTCATCCGTGACATCGGCGTAGACAAGAGCGCCGAGCATGCTCTCGTAACAAGCAAGGATACTTGTCATCCCCCTGCCAGCAAGCGACTCCTCGATGGCGGACCTATAGAGGGATGCTGCACGCTTGACTTCACCGATATTGTGATAGACGTGCGCCAGAACCCGGAGGGCTGCCGGGTGCTGTGGCTCTTGATCAAGCGCGAGAGCCGCACGACGGAACGCTTCACCAAAGTCACGCCGACGAAAGTCGAACAACGATAGCTCTGCATTTGCTCCCGGGTGCGTCGGCGATAACGCGACGACTCGCTGGAGAAGTGGCTCCAGCTCTTCGAAACCACCTGCTCGCGTCATCGGATCAACCAATGAGAACAGCTTTGCAGCATCCGCCCAGACGTCTTGTGCACAGGCATGCAACGTCTTGCACGACTCAGCCGCGCGACGCTGGGCGAGCAACGTCCTCGAGAGCCAGATCGAAGCATCACACCGCATGGCGACATCGCCACTGACCGCGAGCACCGTCCGCAGTTGACTCTCAGCTTCAACGAAGCGCTGACGATGGAAGGAAACAAGGCCCGCCAGGTACCACGCCGTTGCGTCCTGCGGCTCACGAGCGCAGAGCCCTGCATAGATTTCGGCGGCAGTGTCGAGACGACCAGCGTTGTAGTGGTCTGCAGCACGCCGAAGTTCAGCGTCCCGGTTCGAAGCCTGCCGACCGGATGGCCCCTGAGCTTTCCTCAGCTTCTTCATGTATGTATTCTCATTGATTTTGGGCGCGGCGACCTCTGTCTCTGTTCAATTGCAACACGACTCCTATTCATCTGCCGTGCCGAGCGGAGCTGTTGCTCCATAACGCCGAGCGGCCATCCGTCCTCCGCCTGCGGCGCCCAGTTGGGCACGAATCTTCTCAGCGCTTTCGTCGATAACCTGCTGGAGTCGCGCATGGACATGATGCACATCGTTCCAGGCAGACGGCGGCAATGAGGCAGACCTGACCATCAGATCCAGGACTCTTCTCAAGATCAGATCAACCGTCTCCATGTCGCCTTCACGGGCAGGTTCAAAGGCATCATCGAGCAGGGCAAGCGCAAGCTTCGGCGCCCCCGGGAGGGGCTCCGTTGCCGACGTGACGTCGTCTTCGGCGCGCCCTTCTCCCTGTGCTGGAACAGCCAATCGGCTCATGGGGACCTCCGCGCGTCAGCGCACCCGCTGATAAAGCGATACCTGACGCGCACATCATCCGCAATCAACCACCGAGGAGCTTCAGGGCCTGCTGGGGCTGCTGGTTCGCCTGCGCCATCACGGAGATGCCGGCCTGCATGAGCACCTGGGCCCGCGCCAGCTCCGCCGACTCCATGGCGACATCCGCGTCACGAATCCGTGAGTTGGAGATCTGGAGATTTTCCGACGACGAGCCGAGATTGGCCACTGTCGATTGCAGGCGATTCTGGAGGGCACCCAGGGTCGCACGCAGGTCATTCACCTGCTGAATGGCATTGTCGAGCACGTCGATCGCTGCCGAGGCGCCATCCGCCGAACCGAGGTTGATCGTATTGACAGCGATCAGCTCCGAGTTTTCGTTCGCACTGGCCATCACCGAGTTCGTCGTATCGGTGCTCGTGACGTTCACGCCGCCGCTCGACTGGAACTGCACGAAGCCACCGATTCGGGCCGAGTCGTTTGCTGCGGGGTCGGCGGTCAGAATGGTCGGTGGGCCGGCATCCTGCAGTCCGACGCCAAAGTCAGGCCCGGCGTTTGGTGCGCCGGCCTTGCCCTGCACGCTCATGGTGGCGGTGGTATTGCCGCCGACCTGGAAGCCTTCGATAACGATATCGCGACCGTCTTCGGCGGTGAGCAGGATCTCGGCGTTCGTTGCGCCAGTTGCCGCGGTGATGCCGGTGACCGACGTGCGGTCGTTGATGGCCTGGACGATGGCGGACAGGTCGGTGTTGCTGCTGATCAGCGCGCCGATCGTCGTGCTGTTGCCCAGGTCGCCGCCGTCGACATCGCCACCCAGCGTGAACGACACGTTGCCGGTATCGGTGGCGCCCGGGATCGTCAGCGACACGACCGTCCTCGCCTTGGCGGTCACGCCGGTCTCGCCGTTGACCAGGTTCACCTGATCGGCGATCTGCTTGGCGGTCATGCCCGCATCGATGTTCACGGTCGACGGCTGGCCGACCGATGCCGGTCCGGTGATGCTCAGCGTCTGGCTCTGCACGCCGTTCGAGAGACCCACGGCCGTCGTGCTCGCCTTTGCCGACGTCAACGACGCCCCCGCTGCCGTTCCCGCCGCCGAAACGATGCGGTTGACGCCGATCTTGCTGGCATCGACGCCGCCGATCGAGAGCGCAATCTCCTGACCGGAATTGGCGCCGACCTGGAAGCGCTTCGATTGAAACGATCCATCAAGCAGCTTCTGACCGTTGAATTCCGAGGCCAGCGCCAGACGCGTGATTTCCGTCTGGAGCTGCGAGACCTCCTTCTGGAGCGAGGCACGCTCATTAACGCCGTTGACGTCATTGACCGACTGCAGCGCCAGCGTACGGATACGCTGAAGCATATTGCCGACTTCACCCAACGCACCTTCGGCCGTCTGCACGAGAGAGATGGCATCCTTGGCGTTGCGGCTGGCCTGATTCAGACCATTGATCTGGGACTTCAACTTCTCGGAGATGGCGAGACCAGCAGCGTCATCGGCCGCTTTGTTGACCCGAAGGCCCGTCGAGAGCCGCCTCATCGAGGTGTCGACCGATTCCTGGGCGTAGCCGAGCTGGCGGGCGGTGCTGACCGCATTGATGTTGGTGCGGATGGAAATGCTCACACGACTCTCCTGTACGTCGCGACAAGCGACGCATGGGTGGCCACACGACGACACGTCGGTGGTTGGGGTGGGGTCGAGGTGGGCAGGGGTTGACCAGCAACCCACGCGCACCCTGGGCACACCGATGGCGCTGCAGGCACCACCGAAGGACACCCATCCCAAGGCAACAGTCGTGCCCGTTTCGCGGCTCGGGGATCGGCAGCGAGATGGCCGCGATCGACGAGCCCTTCACGCCGCTTTGAGCCGATCGGCAGGACCTTCACGGCGCGTCAGGAACAGCCTGACGAGCCCATGTCTCATGCCGTCATTATTTTGACGACCCAGCGGCGTCATCCAGCCGTCCGCTTCGCAGAGCGTCGGGGAGCCTCAGCCTCGGGCTGAACTTGTGATCAAGGCTGACGACACGCGCCCGAGCGCCATGAGCGCGTCGTTGTCAGCGCGCAGCGGCGGCGTGGAACGACGTCACCCAGTGGACACGATTCCGTCCGGCCTGCTTGGCCGCATAGAGCGCAGCATCGGCGACCTGCATCATCTTGCCGGCGATGAATTCGGGGGGGGCGCCGACGAGCTCCGGGTCTTTCTCCTTCTCGAAGGTCGTGCCACCGAGCGACATCGAGAGCGGCACCGGCTGTCCGGCGTGGGACAGCGAGATGTTTTCGACGCCCGAGCGAACCTTCTCGGCGATGCGCTGGCCGATCTCTGCATTGGCACTGAGCAGCACGATGGCCATCTCTTCGCCGCCGATCCTCGCCCGGTGATCGGTCGAGCGGGTACACTTCACGATGACGTCGGCGACCCGACGCAGCGCTTCGTCACCGATGGGATGGCCGAAGGTGTCGTTCACGCGCTTGAAGTGGTCGATGTCCATCACGATCAACGAGAGGGGCTGCTTGTCTCGCGCAGCCGCGACGATCAGTTCGAGCAAGACGCTGTCGAACCGGCGTCGGTTGGAGAGGCCCGTCAAGGGGTCGACGTAGACCAACTCTTGCAGCTGGGACATCGTGCGTTCGAGCTGTCTGGCCGTCTCCTCCTTTTCTTGAAGGAGGGCCTGGAGTTGATGCGCGCGTTCTTCCTCGCGGTCCTTGATGCGCATGAGCGTCTGGGTGGCGGCGTGGAGAATCTGCTCGTAGGTCGGAACCTGGAGGGCTCCGAACCCCAGCGCCGCCGCCGAACCCTCGGCCCGCAACGAGATCTGCTCCAGCACGCCTTGTGTCGAGCTCGCCGGCAACCCGCGCGCCAGCAGACACGCCTCGAATGCCTGCAGCGCCTTCGCCTTGTCGCGGCGGGCATACACCGCACAGGCGAGGTCGGCGGCGTGCGCGAGCCCCGCCAGATCCGAGGGTGGTGGGCGGTCGACGCCGTCGTCGTGGTGCCTGGCGATGGCCTGGTGGATGACCGCAGGGATCCCCCAGCGCTCCGCCAACACGCGCACGACGTCGACGTGGGTGACCCCGAAGCGCGCCTGCTCGGCGACAAGCCGCTCAGTGGGCGACATCTCGAGCAGCTCGGGCCATGCCGACAGATGCACCGGTCGCAGGTGCATCAAGACAAGGAACCCGACATCCTGCAAGAGGCCGACGGTGAAGGCTTCTTCGGCGTCGCCGCGGCTTTGCAGCTGCGACAGTTGCTTGCACGCCGTCGCACGCAGGGCGGCCTGGCTCCAGAACTGCTGGAGCAGCACCTGGGGAATCGGAGAATCGCGCAGGGCTTCCCGGACAGCGAAGCTGAGGGCCAGATTCCGGATCTGCCGCCAGCCCAACATGAAGATGGCACGGCGTACCGTCGTGATCGGCTCGTGCGGCGCGAAAAAGGGAGCGTTGACGGTGCGCAGCACTTCGCTGGTGAAGGCCGGATCGGCCGCGATATGCTGCGTGAAAGTGTCGAAATCGAAGCCGTCTTCGGACGCGATCTCGATGATCCGAAGGCAGGATTGAGGCGGCGAAGGGATATCAGACGGCTTGAGCCCCTCGAGGGAGAGCGTCACGGCGTGGGTCGTCATGGGTGAACCAACCTCGTACTCTCGCGGTACAGCCTGCTGTGTCTTCCGACGAAACGATGTCCAGGACCGGCGGCCGAAAGGATAGGCTCGCGTCCGCGTCGTCGCAACCTGCCTTGAGGGCGCAGGGACACCGCAGCATCGATACGCCGTCGCTTCCCACTGCGGCTGCAGTCATGCTTATTGAAGCATCACGCCCGCAACCGCGCCCGCCACGGCCTGGTCGCAGACACAATCGACAAGCGTGGGCGCCCAAAGACGAGGTGCGGCGCCGTTGGCGCCGCACCGATCGATCGAAGGCAGAAGCGAGCCCGCTGCCCTGCAGAGGCTCAGCGCGCCGCCGCGTCGGCCGTCGCCTTGTCGAGCGCGACCAGGAAGGCTTCGGCGATGGGCTCGAAGGTGGTCTGGGCCTCTTTGAGTGCTTTGACGTCGTCATGGAGCACGCAGTGCAGGAGGCGCCGGATAACGAAGTCATAGATGGGCAAGAGGGCCCCCGCCAGCTCGGGCGCGAGGTCACCGCGCAGGGTTGCCGAGAGCTCGGTGACGATATCTGCCGCCCGCGACGCCGCCTGACGCGCATCGACCACCCGCTGATCTCGATAATCGCGCTCGGCGTCCCCCATGAATCGCAGGGCACCGTTCAGCAGCAGCTCGAGGATACGGGCGGGTGATGCGGACTCGATATCGTTGCGAAGATAGGCTCGCATACTGTACTCCCAAAATCAGATCGTCGAGGTCATTGATTCTTGTTGGCGGCCGAGTCGCTGGCCTTGAGGAAGTTGGTGATGCCGCTCATCTGGGATTGAACGCTTTGCATCGCCGCAAACTGGCGAATCAGACGCTCACGAAAGGCCTCGACCTTCAAATCGGCAGCCGCCTTCTCCTTTTCGATCTTGGCGACCTCATCGGAGAGCTCGAAGGTCCGCTTCGACAAAGACCCCGTGAGGGGGTTCGAAAATGGCGAGATGACGGCCCTGGCCTTGCTGGCGAAGCCGTTGGTCCCCGTCAAGAAGTCAGACACCGCCGCCGGCCTGGCGAGGAGCGAGGTTCGCAGCTTGCCTTCGTTGAACTCCAGGGTGCCCGACCGACTGATGTTGATGCCGATTTCGCCAAGGCTGCGAAGAGACGAGCTTCCCCCCTCGAGCCGCAGCATCTCGTTGAGCTGACGGGCCAGACGTCGAACGACGGGATCGTTGGTGAGGAGCTGGGAGGTGTCGGTACCGCCGGCCACGTCGACCTGATTGTTCACCGCCCGACGCAACGTGTTGTAGTTCTCGACGAAGGCGCTGACCTTCTCGTTGACGAGGGAGGTATCCCGGCCGATCTCGAAGGTCTCGACGGAGCCCACATTGGTGGCCGTCAGCGACACACCAGGAATGACGTCATCGATGGTGTTGCCGGCGCGTGAGATCTCGACGCCGTTGATCTTCACCAACGCATTCGTCGGCGCCTGGGTGAGCTGGAAGCTGAATGGTACCGCGTCGGGATCGGCAGGATCGGGCGGCGGTGGCACCAGACTCAATTGCAGCTCTGGCGTCGAGGCTGCCGGGCTGAAGCCGGTCTCGGTGCCCACGATCGAAAGACGAACGCCGTTGCCGGTGTTGACGATCGATGCCTGCACCGGCGCACCGGTGGCGGTGATGGCAGCGGCAATGTCCGAAACCGTCGCGCCTGCCGTCAGCGAGAAATTGAAGCTCCGGTTGTTGACCGTAAATGCGTAGTCGCCGACGCCCACGCGCGTATCGGCGCTCGCGAAGGTCTCGACAGAAGAACCCTGGGCCGCCTGGGCCAGGGCCTGCACCTGCACGTTATAGCGACCGGCCGGCGCCGAAGCCTCGACGACGGTGTCGACGTTCAGGGGCTTGCGGCCAATGACACCGACGGTGACGCCTTCGGAGAGGTCGGCGAGGGCGTCTTCGAGGTTCTTCGCCTGCCCCATCAGGGTGGCGAGGGTCGACATGCGGGTGGTGACGTCGATGGTCTTCTGGGTCAGGCGCTCCGCGCGGGCACCTTCGATCTTGGTGAAGCCCTCGATGACCTTCTGGACATCGAAGCCGCTGCTCCCCGTGAAGATCGACGTCGCCATGATGCCTCACTGCTCCTGACGAGACGCCCCGCACGAAGGCGGGGCGCCCCAACCTGCGCGGACGGAGCGCCTGACCCTACGCCAGACGCCCCACCATCGCCAGTTTCAGCCAAGCAACTTCAGTGCCATCTGCGGCTGCTGGTTCGCCTGAGCGAGGACCGACACACCGGCCTGCATGAGCACCTGGGCGCGGGCGAGCTCGGAGCTCTCCATGGCGACGTCGGCGTCGCGAACCCGGGAGTTCGAGAACTGGAGGTTCTCGGACGACGAGTTCAGGTTGGCCACCGTCGACTGCAGACGGTTCTGGATGGCACCGAGCGAGGCGCGCAGGTCGTTCACCTGCTGGATGGACGCGTCGAGGATGCTGATGGCTCCCGAGGCACCGTCGATGTTGCCGACGTTGATGCTGGCGACGTCGAAGAGGGCCGAGTTGTTGTTGGTCGCCGTCATCAACGTGCCGCCAGCGTCAGTGGTCTGGATGTTCACGCCACCCGCCGACTCGAACTTGACGAAGCCACCGACACGGGACGCCTGGCCAGTCGCCAACGTCTGCGTCGCACCAGCGTCGACCAGAGGACCGTCGGCCAGGCTCTTGTCGGTGTTGGCCGTCAGGCCCTGGACCGTGGCGGTGCTGCCGCCGCTGTCGAAGCTGTTGATGATGATGTCGCGGCCGTCGTCGGCGGAGATGATCAGCTCGCTCTTGGTCTCGCCGATGCGGGCCTGGATGCCGGTGGTGGCGCTCTTGTCGTTGATGGCCTGGGCCAGGGCCGACAGATCGTCCGATGAGCCCACCTGGGCGCTGATGGTCGTCTTGGCGGACAGGTTGGCGGTCCCTGTCTGGCCACCACTCACGTCGGCAGCCAGCTCGAAGCTGACGTTCACCGCCGCGCCAGCGCTGTCCGCCAGGCTGAAACGCAGGGCCGTCTGCGCTGTCGCCGTCACGGCGGTCTTGCCGCTGGCCAGGTTGACCGCCTCGGCGATGGCCTTGGCGCTCGCGCCGGCGCGGTCGAGCGTCACATCGGTGTTACCGTTGGGACCGGTGATGGTGAGGGTCTGCGTGGCGAAGTTGTTCACCGCGATTGCCGCGGTACCACCGGCAGCAGCCGCGGTCGCCGCCGAGATCGAGCCAGTGCCGGCGGAGGAGCTGATGCGGTTCACGCCGAGGCCAGCCGAGCTCACCGAGCCGATCGACAGCGCGATTTCCTGACCCGAGTTGGCGCCGACCTGGAAGCGCTTCGACTGGAACGAGCCATCGAGCAGCTTCTGGCCGTTGAACTCCGAGGCCAGGGCGAGACGGGTGATTTCCGTCTGCAGCTGCGAGACCTCCTTCTGCATCGAGGAGCGCTCGTTCACGGTGTTGACGTCGTTGACCGACTGCAGGGCCAGCGTACGGACGCGCTGGAGCATGTTGCCGATTTCGCCGAGGGCGCCTTCGGCCGTCTGCACAAGCGAGATGGCGTCTTTGGCGTTGCGGCTGGCCTGGTTCAGACCGTTGATCTGGGACTTCAACTTCTCGGAGATCGCGAGACCGGCGGCGTCGTCGGCGGCCTTGTTGATGCGCAGACCGGTCGAGAGGTTGGTCATCGACTTGTCGACCTGCGACTGGGCGTACCCGAGGTTTCGGGCGGCAGCCACCGCGTTCATGTTGGTGCGGGTGGAAATCATCGACATGGCGGTTTCTCCTTCAGTGGCGCGTCCAGCGGTGCGTTTTGGCTCACAGTGTCGATCGACACGCCCCGATCGGTCGTTCCATCCGCCGCCCGGATCCAGCGTTTCGCCAGATCCGACCGCATCCGAACGCGCTGCGGGCCGAGATCAGGTCTCGAGCGGGACAAGCCGACATGTCGGACATCGGCCTCAAGAGGCATCGGTTCGCCAAAGTTGCGTCCTCGCCCCCGCGCCGGGAAGATCAAGGTGGGGGCCGGTCTGGTCTGGCCATGTCTACCCCTACCTGACCTTACTCTTCGTGAGCCTGAGGGAAGAATCCATGCGTTTCGACTTGAACGTGTGTTTGTTGCCATCGACACCGCATCCGCAGACCCGTTCGCTCTTCGAGCAGGTCGAATTTCTGGTCAAAGCACACCGGATGCTTGGCTTTTCGGTCAATGCATCACTCGGCCAGCCGGCACCGGACTGCATCAACATCCTCGTGGGCATCCACCTCGTGGATGGTGACACGATGGCTACACTGCCGCCCGGATGCATTGTCTGGAATACCGAAATTCTGACCGACGAAGACCCGCTGACCGATCTGCTCTGCGAGTTGTCGAAGATTCATCGCCTCTGGGATTCTTCTTTCGGAAACATTGCTCGTCTTGCCGTGCGGGGAGTGGCTGCGCAGCTCTGCGTGCCTTGTCTTCTTGAGCAGAACCCTCAGAACTCGACGACGGCACAAGACAGTAGCGCACCACCGACTGATGTCGTCGTCTGGGGGCCGCTTGAGAACTCCAAAGCAGCCATTGTCGAAGAACTCGAGCGACGCGGCGTGCGTGTCTTGAAGGCCAGCGGCAACGTCGGTCCTGACTGGGAGCGCCAGATGGCGCGCGCCCGCCTTTTTCTCGACGTGCCTGAGCCCAGCGAGCGGGTATCGACGGCGCGCTTGTCCGCATTTCTGCAAAATGGGATTCCTGTTGTTGCCGCATGGGGTGACGTCACCCTCGATGCCGGTTGGCGACAAGCGCTGAAGGTCGTCGAGGTTGCGAGCGCCGCCGACGCCTGTGTGCAACTGCTGGCGGTCGATGGGGGCTGCCACGCTCAGGCTCAGGCAGCCTTCGCGCAATTGCGGCGTCAGAACTCCATCGACATGATCGCCGCACTCTGGGGACTCACCCTCGAGAAGACATCGGTCTCTATCGTCGGCGACGACGGCCGCGCCCCACAGAAGAGCCTCCCCGTTGACACCCATTACTTCGCCATCTGCCACGTCGACCCGATGTTCGTCGCTCCCCCGGAGACGGTGCTGGTCTGCACGGGAAACTATCGGCGGGAGAGCGATTTCCATATATCAAAATCAAAAACGTCACTTGACAGTAAATATAAATTTTTCACCGGAACCTCCGGCAGCTTCATGATCGCCGAGATCCTACAAAAAGGTGGCTACCGAGGACACGTCAACTCGATGCAGTATCGCAAGTTCGTCGCCACAAGACAGAACGGTCAGCTGTCGAAATCGTACCACGGCATGGTAATGGTGCCGAGAGAAATTGCTGACCGACCGGACATCTTGGATGCGATCGTCGACACACAGGAGGAATACTGCTTTCCCTACCCTGTTGTGATCGGAGAGATGATTCAGCAATACACTGAAGTTCACATCATCGAAGATCTTCTTCGATTTGCCGCTTGCGCTGTAGAGATACAGGTGCTAATGAGAGGGGAGTTACCGAGGTTTTTCAAGTGCCCTATTTTGATCCCCGGGGGTGTCGAGCTCGGTCGCTTTCCGGTACCCGTATATCTTGAGCTTGTTACGAAGCTGAGGGCGGTCTGCGAACTGTTCATCCAACGTCATGAACCAGCCGGCATGGGCCATCCCTATCAAGAACGTGGCCTTTCATTCTGCTGCGAACGTCTGGGCAGCTGGCTTCTGATGCGGCATCTGGAAATCCGTTATGGGCGCCCGTTCGCGTCGCGAGAGTTCGAGGAAAACGCCAGTCGAATTGGGAATGTACCGATCCCCTCCTACGCTGATATTTTCTCATATCCGGAGATGTTCGGATATATGCACTGCGTCGAGTCAAGTATCATCTGATGTCGGCTCAAATAAAATGGGTTTTGATCATTTGATCCGCTTGAGCCAGCCATCCGGTGCTGCAGTGATGAGCAACTGATCTTGAATGCTCTTATCGATCACGAACTCCGGATGGGTCTTAAGGTATTCGTGGACTGCAGTTTTCGGATTATTGCCAGGACCCCACGGTCTATCAGGGTAGGTCGTCGCCGGCACGTCTTCCACGATCGTATCGAAAACGACGCAGTAGCTGCCCTTCGTTGTCAACGGCGCGTAGACCTCAAGCTCGGCGAGCACGTGGTCGTGGGTGTGGTTGCTGTCGAGGCACACGAGCACACGCTCGGCGCCGGCGGCGATCTCTTTCACTCGTGCGACGACGTCGGCGGCGATGCTCGAGCCCTGGATCATCTGGATGCGCGTGGCCATCGGGTGCGCCTCGATGGCCGCTCGGTTGTGGGCGCGGATGTCGATGTCAACGCCGAGCACCTTCCGGCGCGGCTTTCGCGGATCGACGACTTCGCCGGCGAGCGTGACGTCACACAGGTCGAGCAGCGCCAGCATCGACGCGCTGAAAATGAGCGAGCCACCGTGCGCGATGCCCGTCTCGATGATCAGGTCGGGGCGCACGGTCCAGATGATTTCCTGCATCGCGACGATGTCTTGCGGATACTGGATGATGGGTCGAGACTGCCATGAGAAGTTGTAGGAGTATTTTGCGTCGATCGATGCCAGCAGGAACGCCCGCGAAGCGTCGACCAGCTCCTTGTTCTTTGGCGCCGCGACGATGCGGTCGGCCACTTCCTTCTGGAAGTTACTCATCTTCTACCTCGATATAGTGATAACTATTTTTAGATATTTCTTTGATCTCACGAAGATACATTGAATTCATAATGTAGATACTGCTGCCGACCGGAAGCGTCGCCAGCGCTTCGCCAGGCGATTGTACGCGCAGGCCCAAGGCCGGCAGGTAGCACCCCTGCTTGGCCGGATTGATGTCGATGACGACATCGACGGGATGTCCGGCGCGCTGTCGCAGCAGTGAGAAGATGACACCCTTGGAGGCGCCCCCCCAAACGGCGACGCGCTCACCGGATGTCGTCGTCATCATCGCCGTGCGGGCGAAGTCCGTGGGAAACGAGACGCGATCGCCAGCGTCGAGGCGTGGCGGTCGAAGTGTGGCCAGATCGACGACCACACCCAGATACTGGCCGCCGAAGAGCCGCTCAGCCTGCACGACGGTTCCGAACATCCGCGCGAAATCGGCGAGGCGGAAATAGTTCACGTGCTCGTAAAACACGTCGAACCACGCGCGGTGCGCGAGGATCCAGTCGAGGCACGGCACCTCGACATACAGCAAGCCGCCACCGCCGTTGGCATCGCGCAGTTGCTGTAGAAATACGACGGGGTCTCGGATGTGCTCGAGCACATGGCGCAGCACGAGCCCGTGCGCGTGCATGCGCTCGTCGGGGCTGAAGACGCGCGCGACAATGCGCGGATCATCACCTTCGTAGGCAGGGTCGAAGCCAGTGACGTCGACGCCGCGGTTGGCGAGCAAACGGACGAACAGTCCTTTGCCGCACCCGACCTCGACAATGCGCTCGCGACCGAGGCGACCAACGACGAGGTCGGCAACGATGTCGAGGTGCGCGCGGAACGCCGGGCTGGTGCCCTGCTCGTTCTGGTAGTCGCGATCGTAGATCATCAACTCAGGGCGGAACGCCGCGTTGTGCACCAGCCCGGTGACGTTGTCTTCGACGAGTTCGATATCGCCGCGCGGGCACGCGATCGCCTCGGCCGCTGTCGGGTACATCCGGTTCTGGAAGATCGGGAAGTCGCGCTGACGATAGAGCACGCGACCAGGGGATGACGACGTCGTCATGGCTGCTCCTGTACACCGACGACGCACGGCGGATCGACGAGGTTGTCGGGGCGAACCCCGAAGCGCAGCAGATCGCGCCGCCCGTATTCGTCGGCAATCTGCTCGGCGAGCGCACGCACGGTGATGCCCCGCCCCGAGCACACGTTGTGCGCGCCCTGCGTGTCGCCGAGCGCGGCGTGGACCAGCTCCGCAGCGGCGACGTCAACGTCGAGGAAGTCGCGCACCTGCGTGCCGCTCGTCAGCTCCGCTGGCTGGCCTGAGTCCAGACGCGCCCGCAGGTAGGGCACCAGCCGGCGCGCGTCCTCGCCTTCGCCGTACAAATAGAAGAGCCGGCACCAGAGAAACCCGATGTCGCGGGTCTTCAGCCACTGCGACAGCGTCAGATATGCGCTCGCCTTGCACGCGGCGTACGTCGTCGTCGGCGCCAGTGGACTCGTCACCGGGAAATGCCCCGGCGGCGAACCCTGCGCGAGGTCGTATTCGAAGCACGTGCCGACGCCAACGATGCGACGAACGCCTGCATCGACGGCCCCGCGCGCGAGGTTCAGCGTGCCCTGCAGGCAGTCGAGATTTTGCGGCGCTTGCAAATATTTGCCCGGCTCGGCGTACCAGGCGGCGTGCAATACCGTATCAACACCGTCGCAAGCGGACCGCCACCACGCGGCGTCCTCGGCGAAGAGATCGTCGGCGACGACGACGCGCTCGAGCCCTTCGATCCGTTCAAGGCGATGCTCGCTGCCGCGGCGGATAACGATGCGCACAGGCACGTGACGGCGACGCAGATGTCGCAGGATGTGGCGTCCTACAAAACCTGTGGCACCTGTCAGCAGCAACGGTCGCATTACACGATCTCCAACTTCGGCACCGCCGTGACGAACCGTGTGCCCTGCGCCGCCAGCGGCGCGAGCTGCCGCTTCACTTCGTCGGCGATGTTCCACGGCAGGATGAGGACGAAGTCGGGTCGGCGGACGTCGAGGGCTTCGGGGGTGAGGATCGGGATGTGGCTGCCGGGCATGTATTTCCCCTGCTTCGCCTTCGCTGCATCGACGACGAAGGGCAGCAGATCGGGACGCACACCGGCGTAGTTCAACAGGGTGTTGCCCTTGGCCGCAGCGCCGTAGGCGGCAACGGTTCGACCCACTCTCTTCTGCTCGAGCAGGAACACGAGCAGGTCGTCCTTGATGCGATCTGCTCGCTGCTGGAACGTCGACAACGCCGCGAGATCCTGCAGGCCGCCCTGCTGCTCGCGCTGCAGCAACTGCGCTACCGCCGTCGTGGTCGGCCGTGCGTCGTGGTCGTGGCACCCGTACACGCGCAGACTGCCGCCGTGGGTCGGCAGTTCGTCGATGTCGTACACCCGGAGTCCTGCCAGCGCGAAGATGCGGGATACGGAATACAGAGAAAGGTAGGAAAAGTGCTCGTGGTAGATGGTGTCGAACTGCGTCTTTTCGACGAGGCGCAGCAGGTGGGGGAATTCGAGTGTGATCGTACCGCCGTGCTTCAAGAGCGCCTTGAGCCCGCGCGTGAAGTCGTTGATATCGGGGACGTGGGCGTAGACGTTGTTGCCGACGATCAGGTCCGCTGGGCCGCGCGTCTTCGCCAGCTGCAGCCCGAACGCCTCGCCGAAGAATTCGCGGACGACGGGGATACCCAGCGCCTCGGCGGCGGCGGCGGTGCTGGCCGTCGGCTCGACACCAAGACACGGGATGCCCGCGGCGACGAAGTTCTTCAGCAGATAGCCGTCGTTCGACGCGATCTCGACGACGAAGCTGTCGTGGCCGAGGCCGAGGCGGGCGGTGATGTCGTCGGCGTATTTCTTTGCGTGCGCAAGCCACGTCGTCGACGTGCTCGAGAAATAGGCGTAGTCGCTGCTGAACAGTTCGGCGGCGGCGGCGTGGTCTTCGGTCTGCACGAGCCAGCAGCGGTCGCAGACGAGCACGCGCAGCGGGTAGTGCTTCTCGGCCCGCGCGAGGTCTTGCTCGATCAGGTAGGCGTTCGACGGCGGCGCGAAGCCGAGGTCGACAAATATATGCGACAGCGTCATCTCGCAGTGGCGACACTTCATGGCGTGATCCCCGCGAACGTGTCGTCGAGCAGCGGATGCCCGGCATCGCGCGGCGACAGCCCGATGACGTCGAGAGGCCAGCGCACGGCCAGACGCGGGTCGGTCGGGCGAAGGCCCGCCTCGGCGTCAGCGACGAAGGGTGCGCTGTGGCAGTAGAGCATCTCGACGTCGTCGGTCAGCGTCTGGAATCTGTGCGCGAATCCCTCGGGAATCAGGAGCGCGTGGCCGTTCTCGGCCGAGAGCTCCTCGGCGTACCACTGCAGAAACGTCGGCGAATCGCGGCGAACATCGACGGCGACGTCCCAGACCGCGCCACGCAAACAGCTGACCAGCTTCATCTCGGCGTGGGGTGGTCGTTGGAAATGCAGCCCCCGCACGGTGCCCCGCTGTGCGGTGAACGTATGATTGAGTTGCGCGATGGGCTTTATCCAGCCAGCAGTGGCGAGTTCATCAGCGCAGAATACGCGGCTCAAGAAGCCGCGCGCATCGCCGAGTCGACGACGCTGCACGCGCCTGAGGCCAGGCAAGGGAAGAGTTTCGACAACAAAGCGGCTCATCGTGCGCTCCCGTTGTCGCCTGTGAACGCATCGAGGTCCGCCATGCACAGCGCACGGGCATCGGCACCATCGTGCTGCGCACGGTACCAGCGCAGCGTGCGCGTGACGGCCTCGTGCAGGGCCCAGCGCGGGCGCACGCCGAGCACGGTGCGGGCCTTGGCGACTTCGAGCGCCAGCCAGCCTGCTTCGTGCGGGCCCGCGGTGCCGTCGCCCCAGTGCACGTCGCCGCCGCCCCACGCCTTCTGCGCCAGCTCGACGACGGTGCGCACCGTCCCGGACTCATGCGTGTCAGGGCCGAAGTTCCAGGCGCCCACGCCGTCATCGTTGACCCAGAGCCGCTCGGCGAGGGTCAAGTAGGCCGACAGCGGCTCGAGCACGTGTTGCCACGGGCGGATGCCCTGCGGGCGTCGCACGTCGAGTGGCGCACCGGTGCTCCACGCACGGACAGCGTCGGGGATCAGGCGGTCTTCGGACCAGTCGCCGCCGCCGATCACGTTGCCCGCTCGCGCCGTGGCAACGCGCACGCCCTGCGCGGCGAGGAACGCGGCACGGTAGCTGTCGACGACGAGCTCGCACGCGGCCTTGCTGGCGCTGTAGGGATCGTGCCCGCCAAGCGCGTCGCCTTCACGATAAGGCCAGGGCCACTCATGGTTTTTGTAGACCTTGTCGGTGGTGACAACGACGACGGCGCGGACGTCGACGGCACCTCGCAGCGCATCGAGCACGTTCGCCGTACCCATCACGTTGGTCTCGAAGGTATCGAGCGGCTCGCGGTAGCTGCGTCGCACCACGGCCTGGGCCGCCAGATGGAAGACGAACTCGGGCCGGGCCTGTTCGACAAGACCACGGACGCCGACGGCATCGCGGACGTCGAGGATATGATGGTCACAGGCAGCGTCGACCCGGGCCAGCGTGAACAGGTTCGGGCTCGTCGATGGCGCGAGCGAAAGACCAGTGACCTGAGCCCCGAGCCGATGCAGCCACAACATCAGCCAAGCACCTTTAAAGCCCGTGTGGCCGGTCAGCAGCACCCGCCTGCCGCGCCAGAAGTCCGCGTGCGGGATCGACGACGACGTCACCACTGCTTCCACGGGGCGCGACCCGTCGCCCACAGGTCTTCGAGCATCGTCTTGTCGCGCAGCGTGTCCATCGGCTGCCAGAAGCCGCGGTGCTCGAAGGCGCGCAGCTCGTCCATCGCCGCCAGTTGAATCAGCGGCGTCGATTCCCAGCTGGTGTCGTCGCCGTCGATGAAATCAAGGCACGAAGGCGACAGCACGAAGAAGCCACCGTTGATCATGCCGCCGTCGCCGCGCGGTTTTTCGATGAAGCCGGTGACGCGATCGCCGTCGCGCTCGAGGGCGCCGTAGCGACCGGGTGGGAGCACCGCGGTCACCGTCGCCCGCTTGCCATGTTGCCGGTGGAACCCGATCGACGCGCGGATGTCGACGTCACTCACGCCATCGCCGTAGGTGAAGCAGAAGGCCTCGTCGTGCTTGACGTATTCGCCAACGCGCTTGAGCCGGCCCCCGGTCAGCGTGCTCTCGCCGGTGTCGACGAGGGTTACGCGCCACGGCTCGGCTTTGCGGTGGTGCACCTCCATGCGGTTCTCGGACATGTCGAAGGTGATGTCCGACATGTGCATGAAGTAGTTGGCGAAGTATTCCTTGATTACGTATCCGCGATAGCCGCAGCAGATGATGAACTCATTGATTCCATGGAATGAGTACATCTTCAAGATATGCCAGAGGATGGGTCTGCCGCCGATCTCGATCATCGGCTTGGGCTTGAGGTGGGTCTCTTCCGAGATGCGCGTACCGAGACCGCCTGCCAGGATGACTGCTTTCATCGCACCTGCTGAACTCACGGCAGCCCCGCAGCACATGTCAGTGCATTCTGAGCCTTGAGACTCTGCGAACCCAAAACCATCACCATAGAACCCCAGCAACTTGCCTTGTCGGACACATCCCATCTCTTCTGCTGGAGGACTCCGTTCGGCTTGCGAGCCCCGGCGACCCCAGATGGATGGATGGTACAGGTTCAAGCAGAAGGCGGTCCAGCTGGCCTGAACGAGCCAGACGACGCAGCGCTCATCACCGGACCTTCACGTCGACCCGGGTCGTCACATCCGCGCACGTCACAACGATGCTGCAGGCGCCGCGCTCCATCGGAAACACCATGCCGTCGGCGCGCACCTCGACGCAGGGGCCCGTGCTGCCGTACTGAAGGAGCGGCCTCGGCACCGGGTTACCCTTCTCGTCGCGGACGATGACCTTGAGCTGCACCGCATCGTCCTGCACACGCAGGCTCGTCGGAAACGGGCCGTCAACGACGACGGTGGCGACGAAGCTGTTGTCGACGTCGACGCTGTCGACGACATCGCGGCCACCCGCGCCAGGCAGCGACGCCGTGATCGTCGCCCGCCCCGAGCCGGTGGCCGTCACGACACCCTGGGCATCGACACGGGCCACCGACGCATCGCTGGATGCCCAACGCAACGCCGGCCACTCCCCCGGCATTGGTCTCACGCCACGAAAGACATCGACACGCAGTCGATGCTCGACCCCCGGACGGGTCGCCTTCAGACGAGTGCGGGGCGCTATCTCGAGGCGATCCGGAGGCAACACACCGCACGCCGTCATCGTCGTGGCCGCCATGGCCATCACGGCCACGGATCGCCCCCACCACCACAGCTGACGCTTCATCGGCCACATCGTGTCGGGTCTAACTAACACAACTTCAACCTACTCATCTGCGCTCGCCCTCACGTCTCCGACTTGAGAATCCGCAGACGCTGCCGACGACGGGTCTCTTGATCGAGGAGCCACTCATTTCTGAAGTTCGGCAACTCTGACTTTGTTCGGGTCCAGTCGCCCAGGGCCTCGTAGACGCGGCCGGTCTCGGGATGGATCGAGCCGGGGGCGACGACGTAGCGGCCGGCGGCCTGGAGCTGGCCTTTGTACGGCAGCGGCCCCGGCGGCGGCGTCCATCCGTCAGGCAGCCGGTAGAGCCAGTGCTCGCCGCGGCCGGTCTTTGTGCGCCATGGGGTCTCGGGGAGATGCTTCTGCGCCCAGGCGACGGCGCTGTCGTCGTCGAGGTCGACGGCGACGACCCCCGACACCGGCCCGCAGACGATGGCGAGGCCGGCCTCGTCGCCCTGGGCCTCGAGCTGGGTCTGCAACGCCGGCAGCCGGGGGCGGGTCACCTGGGCCGACGTCCACGACGACCTCGCCGGCGGCTCCTTCGACCGCGGCGCCAACACCACGAGGGAGAGTTCGTGGGCCACCAGCCGCCGGGCCCGCTCGATGGGGTGAAGCTCATGCAGCGGTCGCTGCTGGGCGGCGCGGAGGGCCGCGAACGGATCGACAGGCGACGGCGACGACGACGGCGGCAACGAAACCGAAGGTGTCAACGGCGACGGCCGCGACGCCGCGGCCTTGCGGGCCTCGACCTGCTGGCGGCTCACCTCGGCGAAGGCCTCAAGCCGCAACAGGCGCCGGGCCTGCCGCTTCAAGGCGTCTTTGAAGCGGTCCTTGAGGCGGGGCCTTGGCTTGAGAGCGTCTCGGGCTTCTTCGAGGACGGCGCGCAAGGCCGCGTCGTCGAGGGTGTCGGGCAGCCCTGCCGCCAGGCGATGGGGCCGCACGGTCCCGTCGATGAGGTCGTGCCGGAGCTCGTCAACGACCGCTTCGGTCAGCGGCGGCAGCTCATCGCGACGACGACGACGGCGCTGTCGCTCGCCGGTCGCGCCCGTGGTCTCGAAGAAGGGCAGGGGCAACACCCGCGGGGGCCGCGGTCGGCGCACCCGCAGAGCCCGAGACGACAACACGTCGGTTTCTGGCGCCGGCGCCTTCGAGGCCGGAAGCTGACCGGGTTCGCGCTCGAGCGGGTCGTCGCTGGCTGGTTGGGTCGACCCGCCGGCCGCTGGCGGAGTGGCTTGAAGGCCTGGCCCCTCTCCCCGGACCCCTCTCCCTCTGGGGGAGGCATCCCCCAGACCCCCTCCGATGGAACCCCGGGGCGAGCGAGGGGCCCACAGACTCTCCCTCTTTTGGACCTGTGAAAGTGAGATCGACGCCAGGGCCCCGATCTCGCCTTCAACCGCATCCGGACGCGGTTCCTCGGTGTGAGGCCTGCCCGGCAAGGCGCCCGGCAGACGGAAGCGGCTGCACCAGGTGCGGCCGACCCGGACGACCTCCTGCTCGAGGAGGCCGCGATCCTTGAGGGTGGCGAGGGCCCGCTTCAGGGTGGTGCGCGAGATGGAGGCCGAGCCGACCGCGGCGCCGCCGCCGCTCGCGAGCCGGCCCAGCGCGGCCTCCCGGCGCAGCTCGGGCAGCGTGGCAGCCACCAGCCCGTCAGGCCCGGCCTCCGACGCCACAAAGGCGAGGATGGCCGCGGCCGCCGCGTCACGAGGGGTGAGGCCCCGCCGGCCGCCGGAACCATCACCCGGCTCGCCGCCGGTCGGGTCGCGCGGCGTGGGGCCGCCGGGGCTGAGGCGCTTGTAGGCCCACGCCACCAGCAGCTCGAGCTCGTCGCCATGGTGCCTGCGCCACGGAAAGGTGCCGTCGTGGACGCAGCGAGCAGCCCACTCCCGCAGGATGCGCAGGGCTTCGTCCTGGGGGAGGCCGTCCCAGACGCAGGCGCAGACAATGGTGAGGGCTGCCTTGTGGCGGTCGCCGGCTTCGGTGGTGGCGAGTGCGGCGAGGGTGGCCTCGGATTGCATCCACGCCGTCGCCCGACCGCGGCGGGGCCGGGCCTCCTTGAAGGTGGCCCACATGCCCTGGTCGAAGGCTGACAGCGCCATCGACACGTCCTTGATGAGAACAGGGCCATGGTCGGCGCTTCGCCACACGCGGGGCGGGTCGGCGTCGAGGTCCGTGACCAGCCGTGCGGGGTGGTCGGCGTCGAGGGGGAACGGGATGAACTCGAGGAGCTGCGCCTCGACGGTGGCCGGCGTGTGCGGCAGGGCACCGGCGCTCGCGAAGGCCAGCCGGAGCTTCACGGCGGCGCGCTTCCAGTCCCGCAGACAGCGGCGGAAGGCGACGGTCTGGCGCTCGTGCCAGGCTTTTTCGGCGTCGGTGGCGTCAGCCTTCAGCGCCGCCGGGTAGTGCAGCGGCCGGATGTGCCAGAGGACGACGACGCGATCGCGGTCGGAGACGATCAGATGGGGCGCGGGGAGCGCGTGATCGGTGACGATGCATGTGATCGCTTCAAGGACCTCTTCGGAGTCCCGATCGGTCAGCGGGATCGAGGTCCACAGGGCCGGAAGCTCCACCAGCTGGGGGAGCGCCCGCTCAAAGAGGAAGCGGGCCGGGGTGATGCCCCAGGCGGCGTCGAGGTCGCTGTCTTCAGAGACCCAGCTCTCGTAGCCGCCCGGCCAGGAGAGGCGCTGCCGGCCACGACGAGGCAGCCGGATCGGACGACCGGGGACGGCGTCGGCGCGCCGCCGCAGCGGCTGCTTCTGGACGTCGTTGGACGGCCAGCAGTGCAGGCGCGAGATCGCGTCTCGACCCTGCGGAGAGGGTCGGATCCGGGCTTCTTGAGGCAACGCCACGGGCTACCCGTGGCGTCGCCACACAGGTGCAGGACCGCAGTCGGAAGCGACGCGGAGGCACCTGCGGGGGAACGCAGGCATGAGTCTCTCCAGCGCTGTCGACTTCGGCGATTGACGGGGGGCTAGTCCGTTGGCTACCGTGGACCTGTCTCGGGGTCGGTAGCGGTTTCAATCGCTTTCGGTCTTCAGCAGGAAGTCCACCCTTGGCCGGGTGGATTTTCTGTTTCAAGGGTCAGGACTTCGTCGTCGTGGACTCCAGGGGCAGGGTTTGCTGGCCACGCTCGCGGGCAGCGCGGGCGGCGTTGAGGGCTTCTCTGAGGAGCTGGCGGATCGCGGCCGTCTCGCTGTAGGCGAGATCTTTGTAGAGCTGCCGGCGGATGGCGTACTCGACCTGGAGCATGTCTTCGAGCTCCTGGTCGAATTTCACCGTGCGCGTCCTGACGACGCCGACGACGACCGGCCGATGGGCTGGTCTCCCTGTCCTGGTGGCGGTATTCTTCGTCGGCACAATCACCTTCGCAGCTTCCGGCATCCCAAACCTTGTCCCGGAAAGCCGCAAGCCGTCAAGCTGATCTGGAAACCACCTCCGTGGATCTCGCTGAGATGTCAGATCGTAACTCTTTGATACTTCTATCATTTCGTTGGCTCTGGAAGCCACGGACGATAGGCATCGCCACGTCCCGGGATCTCCATCAGGGAGATCGCCCCTCATGTGCCACTGGCCCGACGACCACCCTCTGGACCACGCGCGACCGGGGCTGTGGCATAAGAACGCCTGATCCACAGAAAGGTGGCACAACCTGCTCACGTGGTTGCTTCGTCTCGTTCATCGCCTTGCACCGGGCAGGAATCCTGCGCCGACGACGACCCAGCCATCGCCGCACGAAGAGACCTCGGCGTCGGAGCCGACGACGTCACCTGCGGAGCCGACGACGTCACCTGCGGAGCCGACAACGCCCCCGGCCGTCGACCACAGCGAAGCCGGCTTCAGCGACATCCTGTCCGAAAACGAGTTCGATCCGAATGGACTCCAGGCCACGACACGACTGAAGTGGAGCCCGAAGCCACCGGTGTTCAAGGCAGCCGAGCGCGCCGATATCGCATCCTGCAACCCCGACGACGTCGGCACGTTGGCGTCGACGATCATCTCCGAGCTGCTTGCGAGCATCGATAAGGTGCCACCGTTTCCGGTCGTGGCCAACAAGCTGATCGAGCTCTCGTCGCAGCCCGATGTGCGCTCCGATCTGGTCGAGCGGATCGTCGTGCAGGATGCAGTGATCGCCGCCAAGGTGATCAGCGCTGCGAATTCGCCATTCTATGGCCTCGCCAACAAGGTCGAAACGGTCGAACATGCCATCCGTATCGTCGGGCTGCGCGAAGTCACCCAGATCGCGATCGCCGCCGCCGCCGCCGCCATCTTCGACACCCAGGAACGGGTCGCTTTCGAGGCGATGACCACGCAGCAGCAAGCCGCATGGGCGCATTCGCTGGCCACCGCTCGGGGCGCGTCGTGGCTCGCCATGTGGCTCGGTGCCGACGTTCAGCGTGCCTACGTTGCCGGCCTTCTCCACGATATCGGCAAACCCGTCGCGCTGCGTGGTATCGGCTTTGCCCTCATCAATGGCCGTCTTCAGGAGCCACCGACGCCGGCGATGGCAATGGCCGCCATCGAAGCAGCTCACACCGACGTTGGCGCCATGCTGGCCGACAGCTGGTCACTGGGAGACGAGATGGCAGCCATCATCGATCGTCACCACAACGACGACGACGACACCGTGCTCGGCCGCATCGTCATGCTCGCCTCGGCGATGGACGAGATCCGAACGAACCCGGCCCAACGCGAAAACCTCCATGTGACCATCGTCAGCGTTGCACAAGCGCTGGGGCTCAATGACCAGAAGCTCAACGAACTCACCGACGAAATCGAGCGGTCCTCTTCAATGGGACTCTCATTCTGACCGCGTTCGTGCTCATTTCTTGAGTCAATTAGCGCGCGCGTCATCAACGGCGATAGAGCACCGCCATGGAGATGGCGCGAAGAAGCTCGGCGTCCATCTCTCGCATGCTGAAGCGGCAGTTGAGAATGTCTCGATCGTCGCGCTGCAGACTGGGGTGACGACCACGCACCTCGAGCGTCACGTCGAAGACCAGCGTCCGCCTCAGGCGGAGCGTCCCGACAATGACGTCACCACGCGCATACGACTCGGACTTCTCGACGGCGATGGCCACACCACCGATCGAATAGTCGATCAGCTCAGCCGGCTTGCCATCTGCACGAGCAAAGGTCTGAAGCTCTGGAATGGCCAGTTGTCGAACCGAGGAACGAAGCTGAACCGACTTGAGCCGTCCCTCGGTGTTCGACAGGACGACCACGCATGAGGCGTCTTCGCTGATCGAAAGCACGCGCGCCTCTGCTGTGAGCAGGCTCCCTCTCTCGGGATCTTTTCCGATCAGGACGGTCTTGTTGATCCAGAATGACGACACCGAATCAACGCAGGACAGCGTCAACCGACCATCCTGACCGATGCTGGTCAGGTGCGCGGGTGTACACAGCGTCTCTCCCCGGAGATTGTCACTGCTCAAGACAAGAATGACGCGATCGTCCAGATTGAAATGATAGGCCGCATTCTCTGGGGTCGACGGGAGCGAATCCCTCGTCTTCAACGACGAATCAGCTGCTTTCTTCTCTCCTTCGGGCAGAGGGTTGCCGGCCGGCCTGGCGTCCGTCAACACTGGCACCGACATCGTATCGACAGGGGGCGCCGACGCCGTGGCCTGCACCGACTCCGCAGGCGGAGACGAGAAGCGACGGCTTTCGGCACGCAAACGCTCCAGCTCCTGCTGCTGACGCTCCAATTGGCTTCGAAGCTCGGCCTCCGCTGCTGCCTGGGCCTGCGCACGCGCTTGCGCCTCGGCCTGAACACGCGCCAGAGCCTCGGCTTCGGTGCGTGCCCTGACCTCTTCTTCGATCTTCTGACGCATTCTCGCCAGCTCGGTCTCGAGCGTCGCTCGCGACTCGTCCTGGTCCTCGACCGAGGCACGAATACGACGACTCTCCTGGCGGGCGTCTTCTACCTCAGCTCGGGCGCGAGCAAGCTCCAACTCAGCGTCGGCCCTCAGTCTTGCGGCTTCGTCCTCGATTCTCGCCGCATGAGCGAGTGCATCCAGCACAACGAGTGCGGGGATATCGTCCGAGACGACATCGACTTTGAAGTCATCGTTCGGAGATCGTTCGACGTCCCCGCTGCGCTGACCCGCGAAAGCTGCAAAATCAAACACCCCCGTCGTTTCTGGTGCTTCCGCGGGCGCTGTCGATGGTGGATCGGCATCGACGACGGGGCTCTGGACGAAGCGGAAGGTATTGGCGCAGATGGTGATGATGTCGCTGTGGCGAAGGGGATGCACTGCACCTTTGGCGATGCGGACGCCATTGACCACGGTACCATTCGAGCTGAAATCAGTAATGGTGTAGTAGAGCCCTTCCGAAGAAATCTCGGCGTGTCGCCGTGAAGTCCCGACTTCGTTCTCGAGGTTGACGTCGCTGGTCTCAAGCCGACCAAAGACAAACGGGGTACGTGAGATGACCCACTCTCGACCCTTGAAAGCACCACTCAAGCCGACAATACGACCGTTCGTCGCACGAGGAATCTCGACGATCACGGTGGGTCGGCTCGCGATGTCTCCCTTCATGCGATGCAGTCACCTTTCAAGCGACGTACAGCCTACCTGTGGGCAACAGTTCAGCGAACCACGTCGAGCAACGAGATGGAGAAGTTCTTGGCGCTGGCCTGCAGCGCCGCCTCGAGGGCACGCTGCGAGAACTGGAGCTCGCTGAAGGCCTCGATGCTGTCGGCATCCTCAACCTCAGCCCGACTCTCTCGCGTCGAATCCCGAACCACGGTCGACACCTCGACGGCGCCCTCCAACGCAATCTGCTGCGCGCCGGACTCGGCGCGAGCGTCAGCCAACTTGCCGATGTAGCCCGAGAGCGGGGCAACGAGCGCCCGGATCGCAGGGCCATCGTTGCTGTTCAATGCCACCCGAAGATTCTCGATGGCCGCAAACAACGACACCTGCGTCGTCGTCGGCGACGGTGGTGTACCTGTGAGATTGTTTGGATCGTCGAATGTCACGGTCGGGTCGTCGACGACGAGGTCGACGCGCTGCTGGACGACCTGGGTGACGCCGGGTGCTGTCTCCACAGACCGGAGGTTCGTATCTCCGAGGTAAGCGCCCGGCGGCACCGAATTCTGGTCGAATGCGGGGCCGTCTTCTCTGGTACCAGCAAACAAGGTTCGACCATTGAATTGTCGATTCAGATTTTCCAGCAGCAGGCTCCGCATGTTGTCGAGTTGCGTGACGGCAGTGCGACGCTCGGCGCCGGCGACGGTATCGTTTCCCAGCTGGATGCTGAGTTCGTAGATGGACTGGAGGGCGTTGCCTGCATCACCCAGCGCCTGATCTGAGGCCTGGACCATATCGACCGTCTCACGCAAGGTGTTGATGGTCGATTGCAGACGCGTCTCGTCGGCTTTGGCCCGGGTGACAAAGGCGGCACCGGCGGGATCGTCGGCGGCGGTGTTGATGCGCAAGCCAGAGCTGGCGACCGCGGTGGCTTCGTCCATGCGTGTCCGTGCCAGCTGGCTCCGGAGATTCGCACCATCGAAGATCTGTCGCTCGGAGATACGCATGGTGCCTCACTTCAGATTCAAGAGGGTGCCCAACATCTCGTCCGCGATCTTGATGACCTTGGAGACCGCCTCGAAGGCGCGCTGGGAGCGCATGAGCTCGACCATCTCTTCGTCCACCGAGACTCCAGAGGTCTCTTCCCGCAATTGGTTCAGCCGGTCAAGTCGGAGGCCGGTGGCCTCGGCCTCGCCTGCGGCATTCTGCTGGGCGCTGCCCAGTTCAGAGACCAACGTGGCCGACGCGGTCACAGGGGTGGCACCGCCAGGGAGTGCAGCGCGTTCGACGTCGAGCAGGGCCAGCGCGTTGCGCCCGTCGCCGGCCGCCGGTCGGCCGGTGGCGGGGTCGAGGGCGGCTGCCGCCTGCAGGCCGGCTGGATTGTTGGCCACGGCGGGGTCGAGCGCAAACGCCAGCGCCGAGCCGGGTGCCGCCGCGTTGACCACGAATAACGACCGACCGGTCGTCCCATCCGGCGCAAAGCCGACCTGGTGAACGGCATTCACAGCGTTGGCAAACTCAAACGCCAGCGTGTCGAGACCGGCGGCGGCCGTGGCGATGTCGACGTCACGGGCGTCGACCAGCCCCCTGATTTCGCCCCCGATGTCGTTGGCGGAGAGGTTGACTGTGCCATTTCCATCACTGCGCCGAAGTACAATCGAGACCCGACCGTTGTTGGCAGGGTCGGGCAGGGCGCTGAGCGAAGCGGAGCCGGCGGCACTCACCAACGACACCCCACTCGGCAGGGAGAGTGTCACATCCCCCGCCTCGTTTTGCAGGGGGATGACGCCCACAAGTTCACTCAATTCGTCGACGGCGCGTTGACGTTGGTCGAGCAATTCGTTGGGGGTGCCATTGACGCTCGCCTCGCGAATGGCCTGATTCAAGCGGACGACGCTGGCCGACAACTGATTGATGCGAGGGAGCTCATCGGTAATACGGGTGTCGATGGCGACGGCGGCATCGTTCAAGGCCTGTGCATCGCGACGAATACTCTGCGAGAGCCGCTGCGATTCCGCAAGGACGGCTTGTCGGACCGAGGTGTCGTTGGGATTCGCACTCAGCGCCCGCAGCGCACCAAAGAACGACGTGATGCGGGCAGCGACGGACTCAGGAGAACTCGGCTCTTGCAGGGCAAGGCTCGCGAGTCCATCCGAACGTCCCTGGGCGATATAGTGTTCGGATCGTGCCTCTGGCAGTTGGCGCTCGACGAAGATGTCGCGCAGTTGCTGCACCGATCGGAGATTGACTCCACCACCGATCAATACGCCTCGAAATGGTGAGCCCTGGACGGCTTCGAGGTCTGCACGTTGCCGGGCATATCCGGGCGTATTGACGTTCTGGAGATTGGTCGATGCGACGTTCGACGCGCCGCGATGGGATCCAAGTCCGAAGCCGCTTTGCTGCAGGGTATTGAGCAGACTCATCGGCCGCTCCCGTAGCGGGCGGCGATACCGAAGCCACGACGCTCAGGTTCGGCGCCAAGGCTGCGGGCGAGCCCCCGGGTCGTCTGGGCCAGGAGCTCGGCGGCCCGCTCATTGCGCTTGCGCTTGCGCATGAGCACTTCCGTGCGAGCCCGCAGGTCGTTCAGTGCAGTGACGACTTTCGGACGGAGGTCCGCCGGCAGCGCGTCGAGTCGGGGTGGTGTGCCGGCAAAGAGCTGGAAGGTCTCGAGCGCCACGCGCTCGGCGAGTGAGACGGCGTCGAGCTTCTCGGCGCAGCGGGCGGTCTGCTCCATGAGCGGCTCGGCGCGAGCGGTCCGGAGGGCTTGAAACTGGGCCTCGAAGGCTTCTTCGGCCTCTTTGAGGGCCTGGCGCACCGTCTCGAGGGCGGCGATCAGCTCGGTACTGCTCATGGCAAGACCCCGACCGCCCACGACAGACGCAAGGCCGGTTGGCAGAGAGGATGTGTGGAATGATGCGGCCGGCGCATCCGACGGCCAACTACTGGCGCGTCAGGGCTTCGGCGATTCGCATGATGTCGAGCGAGTAGCGACCGCTCTGCAACGCCATCGCGACGCTCATGAGGCGGGCGGCGTGGTCGGCTTCGTCCATCGCCGCGCTGCTCTGGGTCATCGACGCCAGGGCCGTGCTGGCGACCGGCGGCGGTGCGGGCGCCTTGACCTCCTGCTTCGGAGGAGACGCCTCGGCGGACCGCGGCGCGGTCTCCGAGACCCTCATTGGCTCCGACACAGGTGAGACCTTCATGGCGCTCGTACTCCCTCTGAAAGGCGTTCGACACGATCACTCCTCCTCGTTCACCCGGATCTGAAACCGCCGTGTGGTGGTCTGCAGATCCCGAAGCCGGATTCGTGCCAACGGGTCGGGCTCTTCCGCGCCAGCGGAAGAACCATCAAACGCTTCAAATCAGCCGACGCAGACGCTCATCCGGGCTCAGGATGTCGGTGAGGCGCACACCGAAGCGGTCGCCAGAGACCACGGCCTCACCGCGGGCCACCGGCTGGCCATTCAAGAGGACATCGAGGGGCTCACCCGCGAACTTCTGAAGCTCGATCACCGAGCCTTGATCGAGGCTCAAGACCTTCTCCAGCGTCATGCGGGTGCGGCCAAGCTCCACCGTCACCTCGAGGTTGACGTCCAGCAGTGCCCGCAGCCGAGGAGGCAGGTTGTCCAACTGCGAATCTTTGGGACTTCTCATCCTTGCTCCATGGACAGGGGGCGTGGTCTGGACCACGCCCGCAGCAGCACTCCCCGGGAGCATAGAGCGGGCCGTCGACGCTGGGCCATTCTCTTCGTCATGTGCGAGAACAAAGATTATGTCAACCACAAGTCGGCACGATGCTTGATGTGGTGAGGGTGCTCGGAGGCCCCATGCGACTCATGGTCTTGTTCACCACAATGGTCCTCGCTTCTGCCGATGTCAGGGCCGACACCTGTGTGCTGCAGGCACCACTGAAGGCGATCCGGTCCCAGGGCGCACAGTGGCAATCCTTGAGCGCCGGCACCGAACTGACCGTGGTGCAACGCAAGCCCGACTGGACCCGCGTGCAGCATGGCGAGACGCCCCACCTCGTCGCCACCAGACAGTTTGACGCCGCCTGCAAGCCGGGCGCTCCGGCCACAGCGGCCACAGCGGCCACGGCGGCTCCGGCGGCTCCGGCGGCTCCGGCGGCTCCGGCGGCTCCGGCTCCGGCTCCGGCCACGGCGGCTCCGGCTCCGGCCACGGCGGCTCCGGCTCCGGCCACGACGGCTCCGGCCACAGCGGCTCCGGCGACCCAGGCGACCGCGCCCCAGGCGACGCCGGTCGATACAGCGCCGCCGACGTTGTCGTTGGCGGCGACGCCGACGACGTCGCCCACGCAGCTGCTCATCCTTGTCGTGCTCGTCCTCGGGGCGGCGGTCGGGCTCCTCTTGTTCCGCCGTCGCACCGTGAACGAACAGCAGCTCCTGGATGTGGTGGCGACCCGGGTCATTGGCCGGGGCAAACAGCTCGTCGTCGTCGACACCGGTGAGGCGCGGCTGCTGCTGGCCGTCACCGACCAGGGCGTCAATGTGCTGTCTTCTTCGCCGTCGCAGGCGCAGTCGAAGGACTCATTTTCACCGAGTGGCGCACATCACCCATACACGCATCACGCAGAAGCCGGCAGCGCGGCCACCGCGCTCTTCAAGGGCGTCGGGAACAAGGTCGCCGGGTTGTGGGGGCGCGCGCCGTCTGGACCGCCGGCAGACTGGGACAACTTCGACCGCATTCTGGCCTCAGCGAACCCCGAGCACGGTCCGACGATGGCGGCGCCTGACATGCCAGCGTCACAATCCCGACGCACCACCGAGCGGCCGTCGACGACCTCGAGCGCCGATCTGAATGAGCTGACCCGCGAGCTCCAGCGCCACGGCACCCGGAGGCCGGCGTGAACCCGCTCACCGAAGTCCTCAACGAAGGCCCGTCGACGATGGCCGCCGTCCGCCTCGTCACCCTCTTCACCGTCCTCTCCTTCCTGCCGGCGCTCGTCCTGTGCGCCACCTCCTTCACCCGGGCCATCATCGTCCTGTCGTTTCTGCGGCAGTCGATTGGCGCACCGACCCTGCCGCCAAACCCGGTCCTCATCGCCCTGTCACTCGCCATCACCTTCTTTGTGATGGGCGACACCGCGAGCCAGGCCTGGCAGGAAGGCGTCTCACCGTATCTCGATGGCAAGCTGACCCAGATCGAAGCGGGCGAACGCACCTTCAGCCCCTTCCGGGTCTTCATGACGCAGCAGGTCAGGCGCGCCGAGCTCGACGTCATGCTCGAGGCGGCCCACCTGCCCGCCGACCTCGCCCTCGAAGACATCCCGGCCCGCGTGCTGTTGCCGGCCTACCTGCTGTCCGAGCTGACGACCTCGTTCACGATCGGCATGTACGTGATGGTACCGTTCCTGCTTATCGATTTGATGGTGGCGACGCTGCTGATGTCGATGGGTATGGCGATGGTGCCGCCGACGGTGGTCGCCCTGCCCTTGAAGGTGGCCGTCTTCGTGCTTGCCGATGGATGGACCCTGGTGGTCCGAGGCCTGATCGCCAGCTTCAACGTGTGAGCGTTCGTTCAACCGGGAGACCACAGTGAACAACCTCACCGTCTTCATTCAGGACGCCACGGTCGCCACCGCAACGGCAGCGGGTCCGATCTTCTTCCTGATGCTCGGGCTCGGTCTGCTGATGGGCGTGCTGCAGGCGGCAACCCAGGTGAACGACCCCTCGGTGAGCTTCCTGCCCAAGGTCTTCGCCGGCGGCCTCGCGCTCCTGCTCATGGGGCCCTGGATGCTCGAGAGATTCGTCATCATCCTGCGCATGGCCTTTGAAAAAATCGGCTTCGGCCCATGACGCAGCTGATCCCGGAATTGGTCGCGTTTCTCGCCATCATGGCCCGGGCGACGGTCATGCTGTCAGCAGCACCGTTGTTGTCGATGCAGAGCATCCCCATGCGCGTACGGCTGGCGTTCGCCCTGACCGTGTCGTTCATCGTCCTCATGGGGGATCATGGTCCGCTGCCCGTCGTACACGGCCTCGACGACCTCATCGGCCTCGTGATCAGCGAGTCCATCATCGGCATCTCGATTGGTCTGATTGCCCGCGTCACCTTCGAGGCGCTGACCGCCGCTGCCCAGCTCGTCGGACTGTCGGCCGGGCTTGGCTACGGTGGTATGATCGACCCGTTCTTCGGTGGTCAATCGACGGCGCTGGCCCAATTGCTGACAATCATGGCAGGCATGATGGCCCTCGAAATGAATCTCCATGGTGACCTGGTCTTGTGGCTCGTCGATTCCTACAATCGCTGGCCGCCCGGCACGCTGGCGTCGCCGACGACCTTTGGTCAGGCGCTGATCGAACAGACGTTGACCTCCTTTGTGTTCAGCGTTCGCCTGGCCCTGCCACTCGCCGTCGTCGGAGTCGTCGGTAACGTGCTGCTCGGCGTGACCGGACGGGTCGTTCCGCGGCTCGGCCTCCAGAATATCGGCTTTGCCATCTCCCTGCTGGCCGGTCTGTGGGCCCTCTCCGAGGCCGCACCAGGAATGGCCAGCGCCACCGCCAACGCCCTCGCTGAGGTGATTCATGCCTGATACCCCTACACGGCGGGCCACCCTGCACATCGCCAGCCTGATGCTGCTCGCCATCCACCTGGCGCTCCCTGCGACGGCCGAACCGGCCACGGCCACACCTGGTGCCCCTGAGCTGCCACTGAAGCGGCGCCCGACGCCGCCGTCACCAGCGACGCGCCCCGCTGCTCCGAAGACGCCGACAAAGACACCGCCCAAAAAGTCGCCTCCGACGCCGGCGCCGGCCGATGAGCTGAACATGTCACGGATGCCGCTGCTCATCACATACGACCCGGTCGTGATCGGCGTTGGCGGCCCGTGTCCGGGCGACAATGAGCTCTCGATGGGTGAATGCAGCCTCGCCCGCAAGGATTTCAAGGTGGCGCGAGCGAACTTCCTCGATGCCTGGAATCTCCAGCGTTCGCCCTTTGCCGCCATGCGACTTGGAGACATCTCGCTCCTGCTCGGAGAGTCGAACTCTGCGCTGCAGTGGTACGAAATGGTCTCTGGCTCGGTCATGATGCAGCGGATGGCGAATCTTCGGAGATGTGAAATCGAAGTTGGCTGCGGTGTCACCGGAAGAAACCTGACGAAGGCCGACACATTCTCCGGTCCATTCGGCGACGAGGCGCTCCTGCGCACCGCGCGCATCTATGCCCGCAGCGGCTTTCCGGAGCTTGCGGCCACCATCCTGCTCGACGGTGACGGCCGCGGATGCAACCTCGCCCCCAGCACCTGCGAAAAGATCGCCGACATGGCCCTGCGGAAGACCGCGACGGCGGCGACGATGGCGCTGTCTTTGTCGACCCGAAGACCTGGCGATGGCAACGACGCCAATCGAATCAAGGCACTTCGCGCCATGAAGTTGGACGCGTTGGCCGACGACCTCACGATCGTCAGTCAAGGGGGAAAGCCTACTCGTCGTGTGACGCAACGGGAAATCGCCGCCGCCGACGCCCGCCTCGCTCGCGCCGCCCGCCGAGCCGCCATGCGCGCCGAAGCCGAGGCCCGTCGCTCGGCCGATGCCGTCGACGCTACAGCGCCGGCAAACCCGCCCACCCCTCAAGGACCCCAACCCGGCGAGGTCAACGCGGGCCCGGCCACTCCTGCTACAGCCACGAAGCCCGCACCCGAAAACGCTGAGAACACGACCCAGGCCTCAGCGGCCGGCGCAGAAAAGGAAGCGCCCCAAAAGACGCCGCAACAGCAGCAGCTCGACCGTCGGACCAAACGCGACGCCATCGACGCTGGCCTGAAAAGTGCTGATGAGTCCCTCGAGAAGGCGCGTCGCCTGCTCGAACTCGCCGGCGGTGCGCTACCGCTCGGAGGTCCGGAATGAGCCTCTTCGATCCCTCGCTGCGCGTGCTCTCCCATGCCATGGACATCCGCCTGCAGCGGCAGGAGGTGCTCTCCGGCAACCTCGCCAACGTCGACACCCCCGGGTACCAGGCACGAGACGTGGCCTTCGAGGAGTCGCTCCAAAGCGCCGTCGCCGCGTCAGATCCTCGTCATAAGACCGGCGAAAATTCATCGTTTGAGTTCCTCGAAGAGACGGCCCGCGAATCGATTCAAACCAGAGACGCCAACGGCGACCTCGACGCCACGATGGCGGCGCTCTCCGAAAACGCGATGTCGTATGCTGCCGCCACCAAGGCCGCGTCCAAGAAGCTCGCCATCTTGAGATACGCCGCAACCGATGGGTCGTCTGGCTGAACCGAGCCAAAGCGTCCCGCCCCGATGGTGGCGCATCACCCCCTGGCGGCGGCCGCAGCACGCGGACGACGCTTCATCATGGAACGCTGCAAGGAGACCAGCTGGGAGCGCTCCAGGGGAATCGCGAGCTGGAGTGTCATGAAACCGTTGGACCCCTCATTCAAGGCACCGAAAACCCGAAGGTTTTCGCCGTCAATCGTGACACTTCCGGCGACAGGGGATCTGTCTACGGCAGTCGCCGCCGCCGGATCCAGGGGAACAAGCTCAATCGCGTCTTCACGGATGATGGCAACCTTGAAAGACGCCCCCCGTAACGACAACAGGGGTCGGTCTTCTTCTTCGATATCGATTCGCAGCCCCACCGGTGTCCGGCTCTGATCCGCGAATCGACCTCCATCTTCGAGGCCGTATTTCTTGCACTTGGCGACGAGGGTGGTGCGCTGCAGCCCGAGGAGATCGGCCGACGCCTGCTTGTTTCCACCGGTCGCCTGCAGCGCAGCTTCGATGTAGCCTCTCTCCAGCTTCTCGAGATAGCCGCCAAGGTCAATGGGCAATCGGAAGGAATCTCCCGACTCGGCTGACTGCGGTCGGATATCGGAGGGCGCGGGAGTGTGTATCCCGACTGGCGAAGGCAACGAGACGGAGGGCTCGGCTGGGCCAGGCAATGCGTCAAGCCAGTCGTGCTCGGACTGTGCCGGCTCATCCGCGACCACAGCCGCCACATCTTCGCCACGGCCAGCGAGCGGCTCGCCAATGACGGCAACGATCCGCTGATCGCGATAGGACAAGGGGACATCGTCTGGAACGATGACGTCGCCACGCGCACAGACGGCCAGCCGCTCGACAAAGTTCTCGAGCTCACGAACGTTGCCCGGCCAGGGATAGGCGCTCATACAAGCGAATACGCCGTCGTCCACAGACCGTTCATCCCCCAGCTTCTTCCAGAACGAGAAGAACAGGGCCTTCAAATCGCCGATGCCGCGCTCACGCAACGGCGGCAGATGAAGGGGGCATACAAAGATCCGGTAATAGAGATCGCTGCGAAATCGTCCTGCTGTGACCTCGTCAGCGAGATCCCGATTCGTCGCCGCCACGAGACGGAAATCTGCTTTCTGGGTCTCGCTGCTGCCCACTGGCTCATAGGTCTTTTGCTGAAGGAGCCGGAGCAGCTTGACCTGCATTGGCAGCGAAAGCTCACCGAGCTCGTCGAGGAACAGCGTCCCGCCATGTGCCAGCGCCACCCTGCCCTTCCGAGCGGCATGCGCACCGGTGAAGGCGCCCTTGACGTGGCCGAAGAGCTCGGCTTCGATGAGACTCTCGGGAATCGCGCCACAATTGACCGCCACGAAGGCGCCGGAGCTTCGCGGGCTGCTCTCATGAATGATACGCGCGAAGACTTCCTTGCCCGTCCCCGTTTCGCCGGTCACAAGAACGGTCGCCTCGCTGCGAGCGAAGCGTCTGGCTTCATCCAGGATCAGTTCGAGGGGTGAGCCCGGGCTGAAGATCATCATGGCGTATTTCCGCTCCTCGCGCTCTCGGGAGCCTGTTCACCCAGGGTCTCTGGCTTCGAAGGCTTGCGCACCACAGGGATGACCACCGTGATCCGACGATTTCTCGGATCTCCGGGGTTGCCGGGATACAATGGCATCTGATCGGCCAGACCAGAAACGCGTTGCACTTCCAGTTTGAGGTCATTCTTCTGGAAGACGCGTCGAATCATCAAGGCGCGCTCAACCGAGAGATCCCAATTCGAATAGCGGACGTCGCCGAAGCGGGTGCCGTCGCTATGTCCCTCGATTTCAATGGGTCTTCCCAGAAGCGAGAGCTGCTCACCCACCGTGGCCACCACCCTCTCACCGAGCGGGGTCAACGCTGAGCCGCCGGTGGAGAAGAGTTGGTGCTGGGTCAGCTCGATCCGCACGGCGCTGCCAACGACGTGGACGGAGACCCCTGACTCAAGCCCGGTCAACCGCCTGTTCAAAGAGGCCTTGAGCTCACCCTCCATCAGGGCGAGCTCGGCCTGGGTGCTGGCAAAGAGCTTTTCGTCGTCCTGGCACTTCCTGCCGCCGTCGAGCGCAGCGAGCACGTTGGAGGCCGAAGACCCCGCATTTGTCGACGACGAACCGAGGCCACCACCACCATGGATCAGGCTGTAGGTCTTGAAGTATTGCTGAATCTGCTCTTTCTTCTCGTCCGATGAAATATTCAGAAGCCACATCAACAAGAAGAAGGCCATCATCGCCGTCACAAAATCAGCATATGCAACCTTCCAGCTGCCGCCGTGATGGCCGCCAGCGGCGATGATGGGCCGCTTGATGATGATGGTCTTCTTGCCGTCTGAGGACATATGAACCTGCTATTTCTTCGCCGCGCGCAGCGTCTTCTCGAGCGATGAAAAATCCGGTCTGTCATGAGGAGAAACGACTCGTCGGGCATGCTCCAGCGCCAGCATGGGGGGCCATCCCATCGCGAAGCTCAGCAGGGCTGCCTTGCACACCAACATATCGGTGACGGCATGGTGGGCGCGTGACTCAATCTGCGTGGCGATGGGCCCCGCAAAGCCGTAGGAGCCAAGAATGCCCAGGAAGGTTCCGACCAGCGCCGCACCGATCGAATGACCGATGACCTCGGCAGGCTCGCTGATCTTCGTCATCGTCAAGACCACACCGAGCACCGCAGCGACGATACCCAGACCGGGGAGACCGTCGGCCAATCGGGTGATGGCGTGAGATGGCTCGATGAGCTCTTCCTTCTGGGATGCAATATCGGTATCCATGAGCTGTTCGAACTCGTGCGGAGCCATCGACGTGGAGTTGAGCGCCTTCAGATTATCGCAGACAAAGTTCACCAGGGCGGGATTCTTCAGCACCGTCGGCGCTGCCTGAAAGATGTTGCTCTGCGATGGCTGGTCGATATGTGGCTCAACCGCCACTGAGCCTTCCTTCCGAATCAATGTGAGCAGCTGATAGATGCAGACAAAGAGTTCATCATAACTGACGTGGGGTGCGCCGCCGAGCGTTCGCTTGACGGCCGCCATCGTCGACTTCACCAGGCTCATCGGGTTCGCGATGAGGAAGGCGCCGAGCGCTGCGCCGCCGATGATCAGCAGCTCGATGGGCTGCCAGAGCAGGTGGATGTTGCCACCTTCAAGGAGGTACCCCCCGACGACAGCCAGCATCACGATGACGATGCCGATGAGTGTCACTGCTCCTCCATACGACCCGGGCGCCCAGCCGACGATGACGCGTCACCATAGGTTCTATGACGTGAGATAGCGAGTCTGTCGTACTCTGGGCGTCGGACCGATGGCCCAAAGATGTGGTGGGATATTGCCCTACACACCTTCATGTCCGTTGGTCTCCGATGCTCTTCAACATGGATCACGAGCGTCGTCCCTGCTGCCGCTCTTCCAGCGTAATGAATTCAGAGAGGCGATAGCGCCCCGCACGCAGCTCGCCCGCTGCATCGCGTGAGAAGGTCAGCGGCTTGCCGTTGGCCGCATCGATACCGGTATAGCTCCCTGCAGGGTTCTTCCCGGTGATCACAAGGAAATGGTCGGTACCGCCAAGGGCCGATGAAGACCCTTCCTTGAAATCGACGCCGACGATCACCGGCTTTCCCCTGGCGAGGGCCGCGTCGATGGCGCCGGTGTCGCCTTCAAATGCTCCACGGGCCGTAGTACGCAGGCCAAGCGCCTCGCTGGCGGGGCCGAAGCGCATGTTGACGCCGCGGAACCCTCCGGCCGACGTCACGACGCCGTTTGCTTCTTCAACAGAACGACGATGGGATGTGAGGGTATTTGAGACCATCGTCAACGACGTCAACAAGCACCCGACCTGACGAATGGTCTTTGGCCCCTCTCCAAGGACGGCATTGCTGTTGGCCTGGGCCAACGGAATGACCCCGGTATCTCCCAGCGGACTCCCCTCTACCGGTCGCCACGAACGCTGCAACGCCATGTCGACGGTGGCCCCACGAGGCAGACCGGGGATCCGTCCTTCGTCCATTGCTTCTCGAGCCGCGAGAGGGAGCATGTCGTCGGGCAGTGCAAGGGACCCCATGTCGATGGACCAGTCAGAGTCGCCCAATGCGCTCAGAGGTCCCATCTCGCGAGGCCTGAGGAGCATCAGCTCATCGGCGCTGCCAATCCCGAATTCATCGACTGTTGGCCGAGAAATCCCTGGGGAGTTCGCTCCTGCTGCTGACCGGGCGCCTCCCGGATTCGAGATCGCTTCGCCAATGCCGAGCGAGCCACCCTTGACCACCGAATCGGCGAGCCGTTCCAGCATCATCCCCTGCATCATGGGATGGCCACCGACGCCATTGAAGAGGTGACTCGCCTCCAGCATCTGGCGGACGAACATCGCCTCGATGCCGCTGTTCACCTTCTGACGTTCGTCCTCCGGTGAGGTCGCCTTCTGCGGTGCCGCACCGTGAAGCGGGACGGACGTTGATGTGGTGTCATGCAGTCGCACGTCAGCGGACCTCCAGATCGGCGTCGAGCGCGCCGGCCGAGTGGATCGCCTGCAGGATCTCTACCAACTCGCGCGAGGTGGCGCCCAACAGCTTCAGTGCGGCGACAAGTTCGGAGAGGGTGGTCGTCGCCGGCAACGACGCGATGGTGGTCTTTTCGCTCAAGGAGAGATCGGCCTGGGCCGCTGTGACGGTCCGACCGGCGGAAGCAAAGGCGCCAGGCTGGGAAATGACGGGCGCAGTTCGGACACTGACTTCGAGGTCGCCATAGGCAACCGCCACCGGGCGGAGGCGTACGCCTTCGCCAGCGACGACCGTACCGGTGCGATCGCTGATGATGACCCGCGCCCTTTGCACCGCGTCGACCTCGAGATCCTCGATCAAGGCGATGATCTCCGGGATTCTCCCCGTCGCATCGTCTGGCGTGTCGATTCGAACAGCAGCCGCATCCAACGTCGACGCCCGGGCGACGAGACCCTCAAGCGGGCCGCCGGCCTCAGCACTGACGGAGATGGCCTTTCCCAGACGAACCGCCGTCGCAAAGTCAGGCTTTCGCAGCGAGACAATCAGCCCACCCTTGCCCAACTCGGGGCTGACATCCCGCTCGACGATGGCCCCCATGGGAATATTGCCGCTGTTGGGTTGATTCCGGGTCAGACTTGAACCTGCCGCCGCGATCGAAAGGCCCGACACCTGCACGCTGCCCTGGGCAACAGCATAGGTCTTTCCATCCGGACCCTGCAGGGGTGTCATGACCAGCGTCCCGCCCTGCAATGAACGGGCATTCCCAAGTGAGCTGATATTCACATCGATCCGACTGCCCGGCCTCACAAACGCTGGCAACTCGGCGGTGACGATGACCGCCGCGACGTTTCGGACACGGATATCGCGCGGGTCGATACGGACTCCGAGGCGGCCAAGGAGTCCGGCGACGGCCTGGGTTGAAAACAAGGTCTGTTCGCTGTCACCCGTACCAGCAAGCCCGACGACCAGGCCGTAGCCATAGAGCATGTTCTCCCGCGCGCCCCGAATGTCGATGAGCTCGCGGGCCTTGACCGGCGCCGCCACCGCCGCAGACGAGCCCATCAGGGTGGCGGCAGCAAGAATCATCGACACGAAGCGCATGCTCAGCTCCACAGGAGAGATGCCGTTGCTCAGAAAGGCCATGCCCACGTTGCAGCTCTCGTGCCCCATGGCACCGACTGACCTTCGGTCACGGTCCCCTGCCCGACGAACTCGATCTCGGCGTCGGCAATCATGGAGCTCTTGATGCTGTTCTGTTCGTCGATGTCAATCGGACGAACGAGCCCCGACACATAGAGATGCTGCTCTTCGTTGTTGACGAGCACGACACGATGACCTTCGATGAACATGTTGCCGTTGTCGTAGACCTTCATGACCAGGGCCGGCACGGTGGCCAGCAAACGCTCACTGCGCCCCGAACGGCCACTGCCATTGAATGAGTTCTCGGTGTCGAGCCCTGCCGTGGTCTGCAGGCTCGCCTCGCCGAGACCAGCCAGGAGCGGACCGACGAGCGGGATGAAGCTGAAGTTGTTCCACCACCGTCCGGTTCGTGACACCCGGGTGTCAGCCCCGCGCCGGGCGTCGGCCACCTCCTCGACGCGGACGATGACGACGTCGTTGACCCGCAGGGCCCGGAGGTCGGTGAAGGGTGAAGAGGCGCTCCCCGTCGACACCCACAACGAACCGCTGTCATCGGTGGCGCTGGTGGTGGTGGGAAGGGCTTCCGGCGCGGCGCGACGCTTCGGGGTGTATTCGGCGATGTGCGCGGGCGCGCATCCCACCTGCCCCGGCAGGATCAAGAGCACAATCGCTGCATATCGACCGATGGACCTCATGGGTTCTCCGACAGTGCGATGACACCATCACGAAACACGCCATGCACCTGGCGACCGTTGGGCAACCGGGCACAATGATGCCGTCGGTCGACCCCGCCGGCACACGGGGTGACCACGGCGCTGCGCATCAAACGCAATTCACCGGCGTGAAGGACAATCTTGACCGGTGACCCCACCGCCGGACCGGGCATGGCGAGGTCGTCCTCCACCAGGGTTTGACCAGCCATGAGTGGACGTCGCGAAATGGCGCCCTCTGGCAAGGTGGTCACGGTCTGTTGATGTCGGGGAACCTCGCGCCAGGTGGGCGATACTGCATCAGACAGTGGCTCATTCACCGCGAGTGAACGAGTGAGCACAAGGACCGGCTTTTCGATCTGCACGTCGATGACGACCCGCGAGCGGCAGCTGCCCTGCTGGTCGTCGACGTCGGCCACCACCGGACCGCTGTGATCGAGCGGCGACAGCGGCTGGACCGTGAACGGCACACACCCCTCTGGCAAGCCGGCGACGCGACGGACGACAATCCGGGTCGAGGCCGGCCACTGCGAGCGCAGCAACGCTTCGAGCTGCTGGTGCGACGAAGGCACCGACGACGATGACGCCGTGGTGGTCGTCGCTGTCGACGTCAACGCCAGAAGGAGGAAGGCGGCGCCGTTCATGATCACACCCTTACTTCAGGTTGCTGAGACGCTGCAGCATCTGGTCTGCGGTCTGGATGATCTTCGAATTCATCTCGTAGGATCGTTGCGTCGTGATGAGATCGAGCATCTCTTCGATACTCTTGACATTGCTACCTTCAAGAAAGCCCTGTGCCAGCTCACCGGTCCCGCGCTCCCCGGGACGAGCGGAGGTCGGAAAGCCCGCAGCCGACGTCGCTCGAAAGAGATTGCCGCCAATCGATTCAAGCCCGGCCGGATTCTGGAAGACCGTCAGCTCGAGATTGCCGATCGGCACCGGCTCATCGCGACCGGAGACCCGCGCGCTGACCGACCCATCCTTGCCGATCGTCAGGTCGGTGGCTTCCGGGGGAACGGTGATACCGGGCTCGAGCGGATCGCCGGCCGCCGTCACGAGCCGCCCCTCGCTGTCGATCCGCAGGTTGCCAGCCCGGGTATAACCGACCTCGCCGTTGGTCCTGGAGACCCTGAGGAAACCGGGGCCCTCGATGGCCAGATCGAGGGGATTGTCGGTGCCAATCAAATCGCCAGTGCCAAAGTCGCGGGCGACGGCATTGACGCGAGCGCCGAGTCCGACTTCAATGGGCGCAGGCGACCGATTTCCTCCAATTCCATTCGCACTGCCGGCGGATTGGATGCGATCCGGGAGCAGCTCGCTGAACTCTGCGCGTGCCCGCTTGAAGCCGGTGGTCGAGGAGTTGGCAAGGTTGTTTGCCACCACGTTCATCTTTTGTTCCTGGACCATCATACCGGTGGCCGCAGTGTAGAGAGAGCGCATCATGGGGTCTTCCTCGGTTCAAGAGAGCACAGGGGAACAAACTCGTTCAGGCCCTCGGGCGACCGATTTCATTGGCTTTCTCGTCGAGCTTCTGCACGGTCTGCAGAGCCTGAAGCGAGTGCTCATACGAGCGCTGCGCTGAAATCATCGAGATGGTGGAATCGAGACCATTGGCGTTGCTGCCATCGATGGCGCCCACCGTGACGCGCGCCTCCACGAGGGACGCACGGCTTGCATTGCGGGGCGCAACCTGGGCCGGCCCGACACGGTCGATGTCGCCATGGAGCTGATAGAGGCCGATACGACCGATCTCGCGATCGCCGGAAAACACACGGCCGCGCTCATCGATGAAGGGAATCGTTCCCGGCTCGGTGCTCAGACCGGTACCGTCCTGACCGAGGACCTTGTGGTTGCCAATGCGCAGTTGCCCATCGACACCAACGCTCATGCGTCCATCGCGCGTGTAGACGGTCTGGCCCGTCGGGCTCTGCACGCTGATCCACGTCCCCTCGGTGGGGCGAACGTCGAGCGGTCGACCAGTCTGGATCGCGGGTCCGTCCTGCGAGATCACCGACGTCTCCACCGGAAGAACCTGACGAATCGGCGGCATCTTCTCGACAGAAGAGCGCCCAAGTGTTTCTTCGTCGATGGCCGTGGAGAACGCGTAGGTCACGGCCCGATATCCGGGCGTCGTCTGATTCGCGAGGTCATCGGCAAGCTTGTCGAGCTCGCGCAGACGAGCAGTGGCGCCAGACATTGCGATGTAGTGCAGACGGGTCATGGCATCCTCCAGTGGTCACCATCTGCAAAAGCAACGGACGTGCCACCGGTCTGGCGCGGTGGCTGCATGTCCTCTGATGTGCGCAGGCCTCGCGCGCATCAGAGGCCCGTGACGGAGGATGGATGTCCGAAGGCGCCGACGACGAGGACGAGGAGTCGAAGACAGAGGACGCGAGTCCCCAGCGGATCGAGCATGCCCTCGCCGAAGGTGACCTGCCGCTCAGCCACGACCTCATTGGCGTGGCCAGCATGATCCTCGGACTCATCGTCCTTGCCGGTGTGTTGCCCATGCTGATGTCGGCGCTGGTGACGACGTTTCGTTCGATGGAGGCCATGACGCGAACACAAAGCCCGGCGTTGCTCTTCCAAAGTATGAGGGGACTCGCCCTGCCCACCATCGGGGTCTTCATTGCGGGCGGATTCGGTGCGTTGGTCGCCTCCCTTGGTCAGACCGGTGGGCGGATTTTTCCAGACAAGCTCAGCCCCGACTTCTCGCGGCTCATGTCGTTCTCGGCGGTGGTGCGTCCGTTCACCCGCGAAGGAGCGGCCGACATCCTGTTGTCGACCCTCAAGCTGATCGTGGTCACGGCGGCAATCATCCTGCCCAGCACCGACGAGATCTTGACGCTCACCCGTCTGGTCCTGCTTCCTGCCGATGCCCAGCCCGGGGCCATCGGGAGCCTGATGTGGCCAGTCCTGATGCGGGGCGGCCTCGTGCTGGTGGTGGTGGGCGCGCTCGACGTCGGGCTGCAACGCTACCGCTGGTTCGAGAAGAAGAAGATGACCAAGGAGGAGCTCAAGCGCGAGATGAAGAGCGACGAAGGCGACCCCCAGATCAAGGGTCGTCGTCGACAAATCCATCGATCGATGGTCAAGAAGAAGAACCCGACGAAGGCGACGCCCAGGGCCGACGCGGTCATCGTGAACCCCACCCACATCGCCATCGCCATCCGCTACCGCAAGGGCGAGAGCCGGGCCCCCATCGTGATTGCCAAGGGCAAAGGCGTGCTGGCCGACACCATCCGAGCCCTCGCCCGGGAGCACCAGATCCCCATCGTCAAAGACATCCCGCTGGCGCGACTCCTGCACAAGAAGTGTGAGGTCGGGCATGAAGTGCCCCTGGAGACGTTCAAGGCGGTGGCCGCGGTCCTGGCCTTCGTCGCGAAGATAACCGGTCGGCCACCCGGTACGGGCCCCTGAGGGGAAGGCTGACCTGCCACGCTCGAGAGACCGACGGAGCACCTGTGGTCAGCGTCACCGCCAACGCCCCGGAAAAGTCTGAAGGCGACGCCGCCAACGCCCTCGCCATCATCGTGCTTGGCGTGATGGGGCTGTTGATTCTGCCCGTGCCGCCGATGCTGCTCGACGGTCTGCTGGGCCTGAACCTCGCGGCATCGGTCGTCTTGCTACTGGTGTCGTTGCGGGTGCGTGAGGCGCTGACCCTCTCGGTCTTTCCATCCCTGCTGCTGCTGCTGACGCTGTATCGCCTGGGTTTGAACATCGCCACGACCCGCCTTGTGCTCATGAATGGCGGCAAGGAGGGTGGCGCCGGCCACGTCGTCGAATCCCTCGGTGAGTTCGCCGTCGGCGGCAACATCGTCATCGGCGCCGTGGTCTTCTGCATCCTGCTCGTCGTGAACTTCATGGTCATCACGAAGGGCTCGGGTCGTATCTCCGAGGTTGCCGCCCGCTTTACCCTCGACGCCTTGCCAGGCAAGCAGATGTCGATCGACGCCGACCTGCAGGCTGGCCTCATCGACGAAGCCGGTGCCAAAGCCCGCCGTGCTCGTCTCGAGCAGGAGACCGAATTCTTCGGCGCGATGGACGGCGCGAGCAAGTTCGTCCGCGGCGACGCTATTGCCGGCCTGATCATCACCGGTATCAACATCGTCGGTGGTCTGGCTTCGGGTCTGGCTGGCGGGATGTCGCTGCTGCAGGCGAGCAAGACCTATACGATTCTCACCATCGGTGACGGTCTGGTGTCGCAGATTCCGGCGCTGCTGATTTCAACGGCCGCCGGTATCCTCGTGACCCGCGCCGGCACCAGCGGCGAACTCGGTTCAGCGATGAGCGGTCAGCTCCTGTCTGAGCCCAAGGCCATCTACGTCGCCTCGGGCATGCTTGGCTTGATGGCGCTCATGCCTGGTATGCCCGCCGCTGTCTTCCTTGGCCTCGCCGGCGCCGGGGTCGCGCTGGCGAAGCGCACCGAGAATACCCAGGCAGAAGAGAAGCTCGCTCGCGAGAAGGCGAAGAACAAACCAGGAAATCCACTCGTTTCGGCCAATGCGTCGAATGACAAAGCCAAGCGGATTCAAGACACGCTCCTTGAAGAACAGCTGGTCCTTCAGCTCGGGCTTGGGCTCTCATCGCTCATCGACCAGAATCGCAACGGCGAATTGCCCGGACGGCTCATTGCGCTTCGTCGTCGCCTCGCCGAGGAGCTGGGCGTCATCATACCGGTCATCACCGTCGAAGACACCGAGAAGCTGGATGCCTCGACCTATCGCTTGATGCTTCGTGGCTCGGAGCTGCTCACCGGCAAGGCGTTCTCCGACCGCTGGATGGTGCTTGATCCGACGGGACGTGAGCCCGGCGTCGAAGGTGTACCGGCGAAGGATCCGACCTTCGGCCTGCCTGCCCGCTGGGTCACCAGCGAAATCAAGGCCAGGGCCCAGCGTCAGGGCCTGACCGTGGTCGACCCCTCCTCTGTCGTTACGACCCACATCGATGAAGTGATCCGCCGGCACCTGCATGAGATCGTCGGTCGTCAGGAGGCGCAAGAGCTCTTGACCCTGCTGGCGAAGGATTCCCCGAAGCTCGTCGAGGATATTGTGCCTCAACTCATCAGCCTCGGTGAGCTCTCGATGATCATGCGCGGGCTCCTGCGTGAGGGCATCTCGGTCAGGGACATCCGCACGATCCTCGAGACCGTCGCCGAGTACCCCGGCAAGAAGGACATCGCGTTCCTGACGGAGCAGTGTCGTCGTCGTCTCGGACGACAGCTCTCGGGGCGGTTGGCCAACGGTGAGCGCCGCATCCCCGTCGTCACCCTTGATCGGGAGCTCGAAACGGCCCTGCGGCAGTCGATGGGGGTGTCTGACGGAGAGACGACCCTGGCGCCGGCCATCGACATCGCCCGAAAGGTCGTGGACACGCTGCAGGAGCGCGCTGCGATCCAGACGACGGAAGGCATCCCACTTGTTGTCGTTGCTCCGTCAGATCTTCGACGCCCCCTCTTCGAGTTCGTGTCGCGCTTCGTCCCCGAGGTCAACGTCGTGACGCCGCGTGAGATCGCGCCCGGCTTCACCGTCGAGCCGGTGGCCACCATCTCGCTTCCGGCCCGGAATCTGCAGAGGAAGTCGGCATGATCTCCGTCTCCCACACCGCCCAGTCGTCGGTCTTTCGTGCCCCCACCGCCCGTGAGGCGCTTGCTGCCGCCCGAGCGAGCCTTGGTGAAGACGCGGTCGTCATCTCGACGCGGACGATCCCCAGCATGATCAGCGGAGGCGGCTCGGTCGAGGTCGTGGCCCGCGCCGGCGGCGGTGCTGCCTCCCCCGGTCGCCCCACGCCATCCCGCGGGACCGCCCCGACACCCGCCGCGGCCGCGGCCCGCTACCAGTCGGCCTCGCGCGCCTCTTCCTTCGCGCGCCCGACCGAGATCCTTGAGCCGCCGCTCCACCGCCACCACGACGAACCCGTGGTGGCTCCCACCGGACGAGGCCCATGGAAGAACGCCGCGGACCCGCCCTGGACCCACCGCGGCCCGCGCACCGTTGGCCTGTTTGTCGGGCCGACCGGCGCCGGCAAGACCACCACGCTCGTGAAGGTTGCTGCGCGTGCCGTCATGCAGAGTGGTCTTCGACCGCTGCTCGTCACCTTTGATATCTGGCGCGCCGGCGCCGTCGCCCAGCTCGAGTCCTATGGACGAGCCCTCGGCCTGGAGACCATGGTCGTGGAGTCACCGCGAGACATGCGTCTTGTGCTCGAGCGTGACGATCAGATGATCCTCGTCGACACCGCCGGCCGCTCCCCGCGCGACGTCACCGCGCTTGAGCGTCAAGCCACCTACGCTTCGGCCATGGGACTGCATCGCGCCCACCTCGTCATTCCATCCACCTTTTCCGACGCCGCTGTCGGAAACGCACTCTCCACCTACAGCTGCTTTCAGCTCGACGACCTCATTGTCAGCAAGATCGACGAAGCGGACGGCCATGACGACATCGAGCGTGTCGGTCGGCTGACCCGGATGCCCATCTGCGCAGCGACGAATGGGCAGAACATTGTTGAAGATATCCTTCCCGGCGCGATGTCATCCGGATATGCTGGGGATCGCCATGATTCCTTCGAGGAGGATCGATGAATCAAGCCACCCATGCGCCTCTCATCTTCGCCGTCGCGAGCGGTAAAGGCGGCGTCGGCAAGACCTTCTTCTCCGTACATCTTGCCCTGCTCGCCCGCATGGTGAAACCACGCGTCTTGCTGGTCGACGGCGACCTTGGTCTCTCGAATGTCGAGGTGGCAATGGGGCTACACCCCCGTCATCACCTCGGTGACGTCGTTTCCGGCGCAAAGAACATCCGCGATGCGGTGACCGTACACCCAAAGAGCGGTCTTCATATTCTCGCCGGTGGCGCAGGTGTTCGTGAACTCGCTGATCTGACTGCGGAACGTCGACATATCGTCTCGACGGCCCTCGAAGAAGCCTTCCGTGACTACGACGTGGTGGTCATCGACGCTGGAGCTGGCGTTCATCCGGCCGTCATGTTCCTCGTGGAGCTGGGGACGACGCCCATCGTCGTGACCACCCGTGAGCCGCAGTCGATGGCTGATGCCTATTCGTTCTTGAAGCTTGCGTCGACCACGGGCAGGCACCGTGAATTCCATATGGTCATGAACCAGATCGATGACGAGAAGTCTGCCCGCGAGGCTTTTGCTCGTCTCTCCGAGGTCGTCGGTCGTTTTCTCCCCGTACGCCTGCGTCTGGCCGGCGTCGTCCCCGAAGACCGGGCTGTCACGGATTGCGGCTATCGTCGTCGTTCTCTTCTTGACTTGAACTTCACTCCTCCTGCGGCCGCAGCAATGTGGACGATCAGCGAGCAACTGATTGCAGCGGCCGCACGATCGGCGACGGAGGCACCGGTCCAGGCGTGCGCAGGATGATCGATCGCTACGCCCGCCAGGTCGAGGCAGCCGAGCGCGACGCGTTGCTTCGTGAACATGGCGGGCTGGTGCATCGGATTGCGCGGCGTGTGTCGATTCGCATCGGCAAAGACGACATTATTGATGATTTGACCTCCGTTGGATTGGTCGCACTGTTCGAATCACACCAGCGATTCGATCCGACCCTGGGGTTTTCGTTTTCGTCGTTTGCTTATCAACGAATACACGGTGCGATGCTCGATGAAGCCCGGCGTCTGGATATCCTTCCCCGTCGACTCCGCGCCCGTGCGGTACTGCTCAAGAAGCGTACACAGGAATTGACGATTCAGCTCGGCAGAGATCCGAACCCTGCAGAGCTTGCCCAGGCCACCGGGTGGACGGTTGAGCGGATCGACGAAACCCAGATGATGTCGCTGGACTTTTCCCCTCTCGACGAGATCGAACAGACCATCCCGAGCGATTTCGATCCGCTTGAGGATCTCATCAACGTGCGACAAGACACCGTCGCCGAGGCCATCGGTCGAATCCCACCACGACTGCAGACGGTGCTCTCGCTCCGCTTCGTCGAAGAGTTCTCCGTGAAGGAAATCGGTGACCTGCTCGGCGTCAGCAAGACCAGGGCGCACGGACTCATCCAGGAAGCCCTGACGAGCGTTCGCATCAACCTCGGGATCGAGGTCCCGGGCGAGGAAGCCAACCATGAGCGAACAACAGAAGATCCGCCGCGCAAAACGTCTGCTCACGATGGCTGAGCAAGCCAGGGAAACTGCGAGGGCCGAACTTGCTGCGTCACACCAGAAACTGAACGCTGCCGCCGAGGAGCGCCAGGCCGCTGAGCAGCGACTTCATGAAGATCATCGCCGCGCCGGAGCAAGCCCCGAATGGTTGCTCGCAGAGCTTGATCAAGAGGCTCGCCGGCGTGACCTCAAGAGTGCGCTGGAGCAGGAAAGAATAGCCGATGCTGAAACTGTGCTCGCCAGCCAGAAGGCGGCGGAGGCCCATCAGAAGCACCGCGTACTTGAGCGCTTCCACAGCAACATCCACGACCGGATCGAAGATGCCAGCCGTCGAAAAGAAGCGCTGGATGCAGACGCATTCGCACTGGTCATCTGGTCTCGAAAGTCGTCCACGCCCAACAGCTGAGCCACATCGTCAAGGACGACGACATTGCACAAAGCGTTGGTGATCATAGGACCTTGACGACTTCAACGCTCAGCTTTCCGGTCTCAGCTGATGGAACGCATTCAAACTTATGGTTCTCATTGACAAAGAGGTCCAGCGGGCTGCTGGCCAGACGATCAAGCAAGACGACTTCACCGACCTGAAGTGACAACCACTGCTCCAGTGACAGATCCGCTTTACCGAGGATGGCGACAACATCGACCTCGGTCGTCATGACCATCGACTGGTACCGTCGACGCGACGGAAGATCCTTCGGCACCGAGATCGGTTTTGCCTCCGACAGCGTTCGGCGAGCGAGTTCGTACGGGAACGCAATACAAACGGTCCCCCTCGTCTCAGGATGCGCGATACGAATCGACCACATCGGCGCGGTCGGCAGCGAGAGACGAAGTCGCGGACCGATATTCTCGGAGCGCAACACCTCGAACACAGTGGAGACGTGAAGGGCCGTCGACAGCTTCGCCAACATCATCTTGATGGTACGCTCGAGAACGCGCGACTCTGAGCGTCCCAGCGGGGTCGCCGCATCATCGGGGTTGAAGGGAGTCCGATCCCCCAGCAACACCCTGCTCAGTCGACGAGCCATGACGAGGTCCATCGACAGGATGGAAGTCTCGCCGAGGGCGTTGAACACGAAGGCAATACCACCGCCTGAGACAAGGCTGACCCGCGAATCCTGGACCTCAGCCGTTGTCATCTCGATCTGGTCGAACTCTTTTGCCTCATCACCAAACGAGAGCAGATGCTCCCTCACGGTTCCCGTGATGATCAGGTTCATCGTATCCATCGATGAGCCGACTGACGCAGATCGCTCAGTCAGATCGATTTCACGAAGCGGCCGTTGCGCGGAACGCGACCGCTGCTCGCCAGAGCCCTGCTGCACGGCATCCACAACGGCCTTGAGCTCTTCCTCTGACAGTTCAGCCATCATCACTCCTCATGGCCACGGGACCGACCATCGAGCTACTGGGCGACGAACTCTGTCACGTAGAGTTCCTGGAAGTCAGCGCCGAAAATCTCTCGGGCCTTGGTGTTCAGGAACTTCTTCAAATCGAGGAGCCCCCGCGAACCACGCATCTCGTCATAGCGTCGATCACTTGCATAGGTGATGCATGCCTCACGGACTCTCGGCAGGGATGCCTCCACCGCGGCCTTCTCTGCCGTCTCCTTGAATTCAAGCGCCAGGCTGATGCGAGCATGATGGTCACGCTCGACGTCCTTCAGCCTCACCACGATATTCGGCATCTGATGGAGCACCCCTGGCGTACGTGGGCCTCCAGCTTTGCCCTTCTCATCGCCGGTGGCATGCGCAGCGTCGCTGTCGGCGCTTTCGTGACCGCCTTCTGGTGCTTCACCGCCCTCCGCGTGCGCTGGCGTTGCCGGCGGCGTCGCCGGGGCGGGCGGTGCCTTGGTCATCATGAGATAGCCAAGGCCACCGATGGCGCCGACGTTGAGGAGCCCCATGAAGACCACCGCCGCCACAATCGGGAGGTTGCTCCCCTTCGCGGGGGCGGCGGGCTCCTCTTTCGCGGGCTTGTCAGGCTTCTCGGCCATGGCCTACCTCTTCAGGTTGATGAGTTCGCCAAGCAGCGTATCAGCAGTCGAGACGATTTTCGAGTTCGCCTGAAAGCTGCGTTGGGCGATGATCATCCTGACGAGTTCGTCGCCGACATCGACGTTGGACTGCTCCAGCGCGCCACCGACCACGAAGCCACGCCCACCCGTACCGGCCTCGCCGATGTTGGGCTGACCGGAGGTGCCAGTCACGACAAACTCGTTTCCACCCTGACGCTCCAGCTGATCCGCCGCATTGAACGTGGCCACGGCAATCTGACCAAGCGCCTGAGACACGCCGTTGGTGAACACGCCGGTGATGGTGCCGTCCGGCTCGATGCGGACACTTGCAAGGTCGCCAGCGGCTGAACCGTCCTGGCTCACGAACGACACCGCCGACGGGGCTGCGAATTGGGTCAGACCCGCAAGCCCGGTGCCGCCACCGGTCAGGGGATCGCCGAGATTGAGCGTCACAGACTGGCCCTGCGTCGCGCCGAGTGGGTTGAGCGTCAGGGTGTTGCCCGTCACCGTATCGAGCTTTCCGTCCGTCGTGAACGTGAGCTGGATCGGGGCGGCGGTCAGCTCGGTCGGGGTGCCGGGCGTTCCACCGGTGACATTGCCACCGTCGGTGACGGCGCGAACATCCCAGGTATTGTCACCGGTCTTGATGTAGAACAGCTGCACTTCGATCGGATTTCCGAGCGAATCGAATACCGTCGTAGAGTTCTGGAATGTAAACGTCGACGGATCTGTCGAGTCAAAGGGTGTCACTGCCGGATCAATGACCGCCGAAGTTGAATCCAGGTTGCCCTGAATCGCCACTGCCGACGTCGCCACGGGAGGCGAGCTGATGTTGCTCACGACGATGTCGCCGAAGCTGGAACCGACCTGACCGGTGGCGTCCGCCTGGAAACCCTGCACCCGATCGCCGCTCAGCGTCACCAGACGACCATCCTGATCGACTGTGAACTGGCCATTGCGCGTAAAGCTCTGACCGTCGGGCCCCTGCAGGACAAAGAAGCCATCGCCCTGCAAGGCGAGATCCGTCGCGACGCCGGTATTCGCGAGCGAGCCCTGGGTGAGGATCCGCTGCACGGCCTGGACGTTGACGCCGAGGCCGACCTGACCGCCATTGGCACCGCTGCCGATCAGGGATTCTCCGAGCGCATCTTCGAATGCAACCCGGCTTCCCTTGAAGCCGATGGTGTTGGAGTTTGCGATGTTATCGCCGATCACCGAAAGGTCCACGCTGTTGGCGCGAAGACCACTCAGCCCATTGAACATCGATGTGAACAGACTGGCCATGTTCTTCTCCCTGCGCCATAAGCGCGTGGTTTATCTCATCCCGCATCAGCGAGATGAACCGGCACACCATACGAACGACACCATGTCGTGTTCGGAGCCGGACTAACGGACTTCGACGACTTCGTTCATGCCAAAGACCCGGTCGCCGGCGCGAATCCTTGCAATGCCATCCTCGAAGAGGACGCCTTCAACCCGGAGCACTTCTTCAGGCGAAACGTCAAGGACCTCGCCATCTACACCGATGGCATTCACCTTGACCGTGTACTTTCCATCCGGAAGAGGATTACCCGAGTCATCTTTGCCATCCCAGGCCACGGCGAAAGGCCCTGCCTCTTGACTGCCGGCTTTGATACGCCGAACTTCCTTGCCGGACCCGTCAACGATGACGATATCAAGGGCTGATGTCTTCTCTGGCAGTTGCATCTGGATCCGCGGTGACTCACCACCGGTCTTGAGATCGATCGTTTCCGCACTGAGAACGACATCCTTGCCGACCAGACCAATCGCCTGCTGCTGATTCGACGCCGCCTGCGCCATCAACAATGCCGACATCGTGCGGTCGGTCCTCTGCATCAACTCAAGCGTCGAGAACTGCGCCATCTGGGCAATCATCTGCTGATTGTCGGCCGGTGCTGTCGGGTCCTGATTCTGGAGCTGGGTGAGCATCAGCCTCATGAATTGATCCTTGCCCAACTCCTGTGACCCACGCGTTGCAGGCGGTGGAGATGACGACATCGGGGACACATTGTTCACGCTCATGAATGCCTCACCATATGCCTCACTGCACAGAACGGGCCATGAACTGGCGATGACTACCGCGACCCACGCCGACCGGCCGTCGACGCGTTTCGAACGGTCTCCTCGACTGTATCGTCCAAATCTTGTCGGTGGCCCGTGTGACCACGGTCAGACGACGAGGACTCCCGCCCTCGTCGCGCTGGCTGGACGTCGAAGGTGCCTAGGCGCATTCCGGTTCCGTGCAGGGCGGCCGCAAGTTCAGGTACCCGCCACGCCATCTCCGCAGCGCCCACGCCATTCGCCCTGACGTCAACGACGCCACTCCGCATCACCACCTCCAATTGGAGGGGCCCCGAAGCATGGACCACCTCAAGGCGAACGAGGTGGGGCTGGACCTCCAGCAGCCTGCCTCCTTCTGGCAGCAGGGAACGCAGATGCTCGACGGTCACCCGCAAGGGCTCGGGGATGTGATTCACACGCTCAATATCGCTCAGCCGTGCAACAGTCTGATGTGGCACCACAGACGACATCATCGGCTGTGTCGGTCCGGACGTTGAAACATCGATTGCCTCGGAAGCATCAAAAGCAACGGGCTCCTCCTCGTCTGCGCTGAAAGAATCTCGTGGACTGACCTCCTCACGGAGTGAAGCAGGCCACCCTGGATCCATCGATTCATTTCGAAGATCAGCCACCATCATCGAGAGTTCTGTCAGTCGCTCTGTGAATGGTTTCTGTCCGGCCAGATACATCGTCTCGTCGGTCTCCCGGATTCGCGCTGTTCCAGGGTGCGAATGCTCCCTACGCTCACTGACAGAAGCCCGATGCGCCCCCGGACCCGGTATGGCCCATCGTCCAGTGGGCGACGACTGGTGCTCCGGTGCAGCCACTCGCGACGTGTTCGATTCGTTGAAACCACTGCCCGTCAGCGCAAATGAGCCTTCAGTTGCATACAGCTCCCACGCTTCGTCGAGGGCAAGAATCTCCTGAGAAGGAGGTGTCGATGGCGACAACTGCGTAGGCAACGACGGGACTTCTGATGATTTCGACTTCGACTGCGAAAGCTCATGGACGAGCTTCGGAGTCATTGCGACTGCGCGACCTTGGCCGAGCGGTCGATCCCGATCAGGGACCAGGCGCAGCCCGGGTTCTTGCTGCGGGTGCTCCATCATCGAGCCCATCGACTCCAGGGTCAGGTGTACCGACTCCGATCCTCCACCGCTCATGGTGGGTCCTGCTGTTCGATCGGCGGCGAGAGCGGCGGATTGAGCCTCGACAGGATTCAATGCCTCGCTGAATCGCAGCGTTGTAATGGCTCCATTCATCAGCGAAAGCTCATCAGCAAAGCTCATGCCATCTGGCATCTCCTGACTCGACTGAGGCGAGACCGATGTCATCGAGATTGCGGGCCGCATGGCGATATCCAGCATCATGGTGTCTCCCTGTTGGCCGCCGATGGCGATGTTGACTTCTTCGTCTCGCTGACGATCTGGGCAAGACGTTCCGGAGGCAGGGCTTCCAGAACCGACTTTGCTGCAGTCTCGGGCAACGCTTCCAGGAGGACGCGCGCCTCATCGATGGAGATCTCTTCCATGAGCGCCGCAATCTTTTTCGGCTTCATCTGACGACTGGAAAGCAGCAAACGAAGACGTCGGCGCTCTTTCTCCTGTTCGGTGTCGGCCGATGACTTCATCGAAAGTGACTTCTCGAGGGCCTCGCGAGAGCCGTCGAGCTGCTTCCGGGCCACCTCGAGCCTGCTGAGCTTCTCTTCAATCTCCAGGAGATTCCTGTCATGGAGATCGAGCATGATCTGGGCTTCGTCGCGAATCGCTCGGATACGCTCCAACTCGAAGCTGAGGACACTCGGGACATCAACATCGCAGCCCTTGCCGGCTTCATCCTTTGGAGGGGGCAGAACGGTGACGTCGGGGAGTCCTCTGTCACCCTTTTCCATCCCCGAGATGACGTTTCGAACCTGCTCGAGCATCTCGTTGGTCTCATCGCGAACACCGTCGATCACTTTTTTCTCTTCTGCAGATGGCTTGTTCGCCTTCGTTGAAGCAGGTTTCACAGTCGGCTCGGCTGCTTCGGGTTGAGCTGGCTCGGAGAACCGTGTGATCGGCGGTGCGCTGCCCGTCGTGACCGGGGGCTGTTCCCTACTGGCTCCGTCGTCATCAGCGACAGGCAGCCCCGCGAGACCGAGCGCCAGGAAAATGGCTCTCATGAGCGCACCTCGGTCTGTTGGAGGATCTGCATTGCCCTCGACAGCGATTCAGGAAGTTCCGTTCGCTCGTCGGTGCGTTGACGCAAGAAGAGACGGATGGGTTCAACGGCCTGGACCGCACGATCGATGCGGGGATTGCTCCCCTTCTGGTAGGCGCCGATCTCGATCATGTCGGACGCCTCCTTGTGGGTCGCCATGAGCTCGCGGACCTGGGATACGACCTTGCGATGATCTTCCGTCGTGATGTCGTTCATGACCCGGCTGACGCTGGCAAGAACATCCACCGCCGGGAAATGCCCTGCGTTGGCAAGCGCGCGAGAAAGCACGATATGACCGTCGAGGATTGATCGCGACGAATCAGCGATCGGATCGCTGAGGTCATCGCCCTCAACCAGCACGGTATAGAGTCCAGTGATGCTCCCGACACCTTCATCGTTTCCAGCGCGCTCCAGGAGCCGGGGAAGCATCGTGAAGACTGAAGGCGGATAGCCTTTGGAGGTCGGCGGTTCACCGGCTGCGAGGCCAATCTCACGTTGCGCCATGGCAACGCGGGTGAGCGAATCCATCATGAGCAGCACGCGCTTGCCACGACGACGGAAGTACTCTGCGACGGACGTTGCTGCCGCTGCCGCCCTGATTCGAGCGACGGGTGGTGCATCGCCAGTAGCGACGATGACGACGGAGCGAGCGAGTCCCTCCGGACCCAGATCACGCTCGATGAACTCCCGGACCTCTCGTCCACGTTCGCCGATCAGACCAACGACGACCACATCGGCGTCGGCCTGACGTGCAAGCATTCCAAGCAACGTGCTCTTGCCGACGCCGGCGCCGGCGAAGATGCCGACGCGTTGCCCCTCGCCGAAGGTCGTAAACGAGTCAATGGAGCGAACACCCGTGGTCATCGGGCGATGAATTCGACGTCGTTGCATCGCCACCGGCGGCAGCGCCCACAGCAGAGAGCGGTGGGGAAGCAACATCGGCGCTCCGCCATCCATGGGCTCCAACATCGGCCCGAGGACACGGCCAAGCATGGCGTCGCCGACGGGGATGGTGGCCGAAGAGCCGAGAAGCTCGATGGCGGCGCCGTCCCGAACACCGGCGACCTCACCGATCGGCATCAGCACCGCAGTGGAGCCTCGAAAGCCAACGATCTCGGCGATCAGGCGACCACCATCGTTCAAGTGAATGGCGCAGTTCGCACCGACGGTGCACGCCGGCAAGATCGCTTCGATGGAGAGACCGACCACGCGCGTCACACGGCCCATGAAGCGAAGCTTCTCGGGCTCCTGGAGCACCGACATCATGCGGTCTCGCCAGTCTTGAACGTTCGCAGGCGTCACTCGGCGTCTCCTCGGCCATCAAGCAATGCGGTCAGGAGCCTCTGCCGCAATTCTTGTGCCCGCGTCTCAAGGCGCCCATCGACGCCACCGTTTTCGGACGACAGGCGGCAGTCACCCGGCTTCAGGGTGGGGTCGACCGCGATCTTCAAGGAAGACGGCGGCTGCTCCTTCAGGGCGTCGGCGTTCTGCGGCGCCACATAGAGGACCGTCGTCGGGGTCAACGGCAGCGCCTCGATGGCCTTGCCCACCACGTTCTTGATCGCTTCCACAGAGGCTTCAGATCCGACAAAGACCTGGGCAGCGATCAAGGCCATATCGACAATCAACGCCCGGGCGTTTGACTCGAAGCGAGTGAGATCCTCCTCGATGCGCTCCACCGCGCTGGACATCCGCTGACGCTCCTGGGCCAGCTGTCCCTCCAGTTCGCTGATTTTGCGCTTGTAGGGGGCAACAATCTCATCGGGACTGGGAGCCGGCGGCGGCGGCGGCGACGGCGGAGACGGCGTTGCGGGATCGGCGGCAACAGGTTTTGCCGGCGCCGAAGCGGCCCATGGTGGCATCGAAACCGGCGCCCCCGGCTCCAGAATGACGCCACGATAGACCGTCTGTGTCGTCTCCTTGATCGCGAATTCAGTCTTCCTGGTGAACTGCTCTAGTGGATGCATGATGGACTCCAGCGACCTTGTGCACGACCTCAGAATCTCTCAGCCCGGCGGCGAAATTCGCTCCTGCTCGATCATGCGAATCGCGATACGTGCAATCTCGTTCTGTGCCTTCTCGATATCAGAGGCCTTGACCTGACCGAGCGCGTCAAGGTCATCAAGGACGGCCTCACGCTGACGCGAAGACATGTTCTCGAGAATCTGCGTACGGATCTGGGGTGAGCTCCCCTTGAGGGCCACCAGCAGGGTCTTCGTTTCGATCTCGCGCATGAGCGCCTGGAGATCGCGCATGGAGAGCCGAGCAACATCGTCGAACATGAAGACCTTCGACCGCAGGCGCTCCACCTTCTGTTGATCGCGCATCTGCGAGAACACCTTCTGCTGATCAGGGATCGAGAACGCACGAATGAGGTCGACCGCGATCTTCTCACCATCGATGGATTCGACGCTGATACCGCTCCGACGAATATCGTCGGCAAAGCCGGTGATGACCTCGCGAAGATACTCGGCCGAGACATTCTCGACGTAGGCGATGTGCTCGATGATGCGGGTACGCCGGGACGCACTCATCTTCTGGAGGATCGACAACGCATGATTCTTGTCGAGCTGCGAGATCGCCACGGCGACGGCCTGGGGCGGTTCCTCGCTGAAGAGTCGAGCCAGATCTTCTGGGGACGCGCTGGCGAGCATCGAGATGTCCTCGCCGACCTCTTCGAGGGTGACCTTGGATGTCCCGCTGAAGAGTCGCGAGATGCGGTCTTCACCAAGAGCGCTCTCCAGCAACTCGCGCATGAACACATCGCTGGCAATTCGGGCCGACTCATCGTCTTCCATGGCCTCGACGAAGGCGCGAAGAGACTTTCGTCGCATGCCTCGCTCCGCGGTGCGAAGCATTTCGGCGCCACGAGCGAGCTGCCCGATCTGCACCTCGTTCAGGTTCGACAAGATAACCCCCGAATGGGCCTTGCCGAGGGCCAGCAGGACAGCGGCCGCGGTGTCGATGCTGTACTGCTCTGGCGCCGTCGGGAAGTTGCCGAAGCTGTCAGCGATCTGTGGCGACTGGCCCGTCGACTGTCGAGCCGGCCTCTTCTCGGCACCTGGAGCGCTTGCAACCTGGAGGGCGTTCTCTTCAGTAGACATTCTTGCCACCTCGGTCCGTGGGGTCGGTGCTCAGCCAGCTGGCGATGATGATACGGGCTCGTTGCGGGTTTTGCGCCAACAGCTGCCGTGCTTTGGCGAGCAGAGCGTCGTCGTCGGTCACGACCGAGAACGAACCGTAGACGGTGTCGGGGCCGGATGGGGTGTCGGCCGACGGCAGAATGGCCTGGTCGAGGGTCGCCTCAAGCTCGGCGACGGTCTTGCCCGGCATGAGCAGGGACATCCGCTGGTGCTCGACTTCGAACTTCTTCTGCTTCTTGCGGACGCTGAAGATTGCGATCGCGCCGAGTGCTGCCAGCAAGCCGATACCAACAATGATGCCGATGTCCTCCCACGGAATCGGCTTCTCCGGCTCCGGCTTCTTCTCCGCCTCGGTCCCATCCGCAGGTCGGAAGAAGGGCGCGCTCGAGATCTCGATGCTGTCGCCGCGCGTCACGTCAAATGAGACGGCATTCTTGGCGAGCACGCCGAGGGCCTTCAGTTCCTCCTGCCCCAGCGGTTTGTTGGCGGGCGCGTCGACGAGGATCGCAATGGACAGGCGCTTGACGCGAGGACCACGTCGCATGGTCCGGGTCTGGGTATTGGAGATCTCCCACGTCCTGGTCTCGTCGTTGGCATTCGCTGAATCGGTGACACCGCCACCAGCGCCGTCGGCCGGGTTCGATGGGTCACGCGGCGAGGCGCCGACAACCTGGTTCTGTGCCCCCTCGATACGGGCCTGGGTACGCTTGCGTTCGCTGCCCAAAACGGCGCCATCCGGATCGAAGACCTTCTGGACGACGTCTTCTTCGGTATGATCAATCTCAAGACCAACCCGGGTCACCACCGAGCCCTCGCCGCGCGACGCTTCCAGCAACGACGTAATGCGTTGCTCCATCTCCCGTTCCAGCTTGTGATGGGCGCTCAACTGGGCTGTCGCATCATCGGTGCCGCCCAGCAGAGCGCCGGTCTCATCGACGACCGACACTGCATCGGCTTTCACGCCGACCATGGCCGAGGAGACCAGACGACGAATGCCCGCAACCTGGGCATCCGAGACCCGCCGCCCGGGCTGAAGATGCAGGACCACCGCCGCCGAACCTGCAGAAGTGTCCCTGGCGAGGATGGTCCGCTGGGGGATCGACAGATGCACACGGGCGGTGCGCACCTCAGAGAGCGCACCGATGGTCCGGGCCAGCTCTCCTTCCAATGCCCGCTGCAGATTGACCCGCTGGGTCATTTCGGAGACGCCAACGTCGCCCTTGTCGAAGAGCTCGAAACCCACGCCAGCGGCGCGCGGCAGCCCGGCGTTGGCAAGCAGCATGCGGGCCTCGAAGACTCGTCGCTCCGGAACGCTGATCGAGGTCCCACCCGCATCCAGCTGAAACGGAATGCCCGCCATCTGCAGTTGCGTCGCCGCAGCCGCCCCATCCTCCGGGGTCAGGTTCGTGAAGACCGGCTTCTGCGCGCCGCCTCCCGTCGCGTAGACGATACCGGTCGTCGCGGCCACCACGGCCAGGGCGGCAGCACCGATCAGGACACGCGCCTTGAGGGAAAGGCCCTGAAAGAGCGAGGCCAGATTTTTGAGCTGCGCAAGGATGGTAAGTGGATCCATCGGAGCCCTCGGTTCGATGGCTGCTCCGTTGCAGGTTCCGCACCCACTCGCAGCAGGCCCTCACACGACCCGTGAGACGGATAACGTCCCATCCAGACGCCACTTCGAGCGCCGCCACCACCCTACGGTGTGAGGGATTCACCTACACCACACAGAAGGCATCGCCGCTTCGACAACAACCTTTCGGTCAGACGCCAGAATTTCGACGGTGCGCCGTGAAGGGCTGCGATCGGCTTCGAAACCGGAACCTGTGAAGATGCGTCCACTCCACGGCCGCCTCGAGCGGTGCCGACCCGCTTCAGACACGCTCATCGACCCCACAAGGGATGACTCTTTCGCACAAGAGAAATGCGGCACATCGAGCACCTGCTTTGAAGCATGAAGAGGCGCTCTACACCTGCATTCTCATGATCTCTTGATATGCTTCAACAACCTTGTTCCTGGCGCGGACAGCGACCTTCATCGTCACATCGGCCTGCTCCAACGCCAGCGCAACCTCATGGATGTTGCCGGCGCCTTGAGCCGCCTCCACCGACTTCTGCTCCGCCACCCGCTGGGTCTCATCCACCTTCGTCATCGCGCTCATGAGCTCGGCGCCGAAAGTAGAGGGCCCCACCGACGACACCGATGAAGGACGCGGCCCGGTGATCGGGCCCGGTCTCTGGATGCCGAGTTCAAGGTTGACGTTGTCGATACGCATGTCCCACCGCCACGAAGAGAAGACGACCACTACCTGACAATATCAAGGCCACGTTGAATCATTGTCTTTGCCGTCTCAAATGCGGTCGCATTGGCATCATATCCACGCTGCGCCGTCATAAGATTGACCATTTCCTGTACAGGGTTGACGTTTGGCAGCCGAACGAAGCCGTTTTCATCGGCATCTGGGTGCGTCGGATTGTGCACGAGTTTTCCCTCGGTGGGATCGGCCACAATCTGCATGATTTCAGCCCCGTGGGCGCCTTCGCCAGCTTCACCAAGCGCGTCATCAAAGGACGAAGGCGTCACGATGGCGTCGAGACGACGATACGGACCAGCGCCATCCTCGGTGCGGGTCGTCTCGACGTTGGCGAGGTTGGACGAGGCAAGACCGACCCGGGTGCGCTGCACCGACATGCCCGACGCACTGATGTTGAGGCTCTTCATGAAGTCCATCTGATCCTCCGGAGTCGATGGAACACTCAGCAACATATGTGCCGCAGGTTCGCCGAAATTTTCAGCGCGTTCGACGTCGCCGAAATTCGGCCGCTCCGCGTCCGAATAGCATTGATTATTCAAACTCTTGGGCGGAGCCCAAGAGATGTCCACGAGCCCTGCTGGACCGGATGGCGGAGACGGCCACCGTCATCACCACTCGCGGAAAGAGCTTCCGGATGCGGCGTCGCGCAAGCGCCGGTCGGGCGGCGTAGAGTCAGTCAACCCGGTGGGTCAGATCTCAAGCGGCGATCCGGGTCAGATCTCGAGCGGCACTTCCAATTCGGCCGCTCCGCGTCCGAATAGCATTGATTATTCAAACTCTTGGGCGGAGCCCAAGAGTTTGAAATGTCCACGAGCCGGGGAGCGTCGGCGTCGTGCGCACGCCTTGCAGGTACAGCGGATTTCACATCCAGTGCGCTTCGCCTGGCCTGGTCTTTCGCTCGATCTCTTCGTCGCGTGCTCACACACCCGCTGCGCGGTGCGATCTTTCCATACATTCATCTACCCGGCACCGATTGGTAGGCTCACGAATGGTTTCTGACGGTCTGCAAGAAGACGTCTCGCGCTGGGGCAACCGCACGAGCTCATTTCTGTCGGGGTACCCGCACTTCCAGAACCACACGCTCCCGTCGGGGCGCGTTCGCATGGTGCAGGTGCCGGGCGCCGTGGTGGCGGCGGGTGAACCGCTCTGCCCCCCTGCAGAGCGCTGTAATGCATTTTTTGAGATGTCGGCGATGGCCCGCGCCAGCCGTCGTCGACTCGTGATGATGCCGGTGGGGGCGGCGTTGGCCGAAGAGGTCCGCGCCAGGGGGGGACATTCGCTCTGCGTTGGGAGCGAGCCGGTCCTTGAGCTGGAGACCTGGCTGGATGGCGCCGACCCCTACGACCGCCTCCCGGTGGCGCGCGCGGTGGCGCGCCGGGGCGGGCGCGTCGAGGAGTGGCCATCAGCGCACCTGAGCGACGAGCAGCGCGCCGTGATCGAACGTTTGACCGACGCCTGGCGAGACCGCCGCGATGGTCCGATGGTAGGATTTCTCAATGTGGCGACGCCGCTGGAGGGCATCGAACACAAGGCCGTCTTTGCTGCCTTCGACGGCAAATTGAAGGAGCCGGCCGCCGTCCTTGCCGCAGTCCCGGTCGCCAGCGACGACGGCGATGGCCGGATCGTGGCCTGGTTCTTCGCCGACTATTTCCGTCATCCCGAAGCGAGGGCCGGAACCATCGAGTTCTTGTTTGTCGAGGCGGCGAAAGCATTGCGCGGGCGCGGCGCGCAAGAGATCAGACTCGGCCTCTGTCCCCTGGCCCACCTCGACCGCGGCGCCAGCGACGGCGTGTGGGAGCGCCTGCTCCGGCCGGTGCTGTCCAGGTATCACGCGCGGGCGAGCTATCCGTTTCGCTACGCGTCCGTCACAGCCTTCAAGAGCAAGCTCGGGCCAGGTCGATGGGACCGGCTGTATCTGCTCACCGACCAGGCCCGGGGCCCCGGACTGATGCAGGCCCTGGCCTGGGCCCACTTTCCGGAGGGTCCCTTTCGAGCGCGCACCACCCGTCTCCGCGAGGGGTTGGCGAAGCATGTGGTCCCCGAGGTCTTGCCGATGTTGCGGCCCGCACCCCGGGGGCACGGCGAAGCCCTACGCGCCGGCGCCGTCGTCCTTGCCCTCGCTGCCATCTGCGCCATCCTTCATGTGGGGCGCGCACTGCATCCGGCGCTGCAAGCGCTCTTCGAGCACTCCCGGTTCATCCCGGGGGAATGGTCATTGGCCGGGGTCTTCCTCGGCCCCCTCTTTCACAACCACACCTACCACTTGTCTGGTGATTTGCTGTCGCTCTTGTTCTTCGGCTTGCTGCTCGAATGGTCGACCGGTCATCGCCTCGTCGCAGCGGTGGCGGCGTTCGGGCTCTGGTTGACCAACCCCATCAGCACGTGGCTCGTGGGCCCGCTCCTGGCCCGCTTCCGCCCAGACGACCTGCAGGCGTTTCTGCAGGAAGGCGACGTCGGCTCCTCCAACGCCGTCTACGCCATCGTCGGCGCCTGCGCTGTCGGTCTGCGCAAACCCTGGCTGCTGCTGCTGCCTTTTGCGCTCAACGGCGTCTACCTGTGCGTCGTCAAATACTCCTGGCTGAGCATCCACCATCTGGTGGGTCTGGCCGGAGGATTCGCCGGGGGGTGGATCTGGCGGGCCGTGCAGGCGCGAACGGCCACGTCACGCCCCCCATGAACAGACCATGCCAGACGACCGGAGGGCAGGTCAGAGCTTCGCGGACGACGACGCCTTCTTGAGCTCAAACTCCAGCTCCGCCAGCAACGTCGACGACACCGACATCACACCAGCCAGAGCCTGGATCTGGGCGAGAAGATCCTGCGGCTGGGCCGGATTGATGCGAAGCTCATCCACCATCGATGTCAACGTCACGATCCTGGTGAGCTCATCGGTGTCGTTCAGATCGTGATGGTGCGCCACGACCGCGGCCAGATAGTCGCCCAGACGCCAGGCATCGGCGACGATGTTGCCGACTTCGACGTGGGCGTGTTCAATCGTGGCGGAGACCAGCGCCGGGGTCGGTCGCTCGGCGAGGCGCCCGTTGACCACCGCCATCCCCAACCCACGCAGCGCCACGGCCTTGCCCACGTCATGAATCAGGCCGGCCACGTAGGCCCGTTGGACGTCGGCGTTCCGCTGCATCGCCAACCATGCCGCCCCACGGGCGGTGGCCAGGGAGTGCGCCCACACCGCCTGCTGGTGCTGAGAGACCGAGTCATGCGCCAATCGCTCACCGACATCGAAGACGGCGGCCGCCGCAGCGGCGACGGCGATGCGAGAGATTTCCTCGAGGCCGAGCGTACGCATGGCCAGCGGCAACGTCTCGACCGGTGTCGACAACGCATAGACCGGAGAGTTCGCCACACTGAGGATCTTGGCGGCGATGACGGCATCCTGGGTCACCAGGCGCTCAATGACATCGGTCCGGACGTTTTTGGATTCGAGGGCCTCGATCAGGCGATTGGCAATGACCGGAAACGGAGGGATCTTGTCGATGCTGGCCAGCAGCTCCGAGGTGATCGTCGACGACAATGCATGGACCGCTGCACCGTCAACGCTGAGCACCGCACGTCGTTCGTCGTCGCGAAACTCGGCCTGCATCGGCTTCCAGGGCGGCGCGGCCTTCTTCTCGGCTGCCGGCGACTTCGCCGCGGTTGGACTCGTCTTGCCCTGGTCGGCCGTGGTCCCATGCACCACGGCAGGCTCTGACACTTTGCTGGACGCCCCAAAGAGCTGCCTCAATCGCTCGAACACCACGCACACCCCTTGTCGTCGATGAGCTATCACCTCTCTGCCGCCATGGCTACTGTTGGGCGCTTGAGGCGTTGCGGATCTCATCGGCGATGGCGAAGCGTGCCCCCACATTGCCCGCCTCACGGCGACTGGCATCGATCCCGGACCGCTGCCCCCGAAAATACCGCACCGTGCTGAATTCACGGAGCGTTCGCACCCCTTTGGGGGGGGGCGAATGTCTTCGGCCATCGCTGATGAGCCATCAGGCCTGCCTCCACTCGAAAATACCGCACCATGCTGAATTTCGTGCTTGAGGCCTGCACAGACTCAAGCGTAGATACGTTTCGGCGCAGTCGCAGCGAACCCTGCCGATGCCATCTTTCCTGGAGGTCATATGACCGCTCGCATCGTCGCCATCACCAACCAGAAGGGTGGCTCTGGCAAGACGACCACCAGCATGAGCCTCGCGGCGGACCTGGGGCTCCGTGGCCTCCGGGTGCTTGTCGTCGACGCTGACCCCCAGTCGTCCGCCACCCGCTGGTACGCGATGTCACCAGAGTCGCGTCCCTTTCCGGCGACGGTCGTCAACCTTGCCGAAGCGCGCGACAAGATCGGCAAGACCATCAAGGACCATCTTGAGAACTACGAACTGATCGTCATCGACTGCCCGCCGAATCTGGAGTCGCCAATCACGCTCTCCGTGATGCTCCTGGCCGATCTGGCCATCGCGCCCATCATCCCCAGCGCCATCGACACCTGGGCCACAGAAAAGCTGCTGGGTGTCGTGAGCATGGCCAGGGCCCACAATGATGGACTCCTCGTCCGCGCGATGCTGAATCAGGTTCGTGGAACGGCATTGGCAAAGGCCATCGCCGCAGACCTCTCTGAAGACCCTGCGCTTGAGCTTCTGCCCGTGCATTTGAGTCTGCGGACTGCGTTCGGAGAAGCCGCAGCCCTCGGCCTCCCTGTGCACTTCACCGACGATCATCGGGCCATCGAAGAAGTGAGCGCCCTCGGTGACGAGGTGCTGCAACTGCTGGAGATGAAGAGTCCAGGCCCGGCCTTTGTTCCACCACCGCCCGCGGCACGGCCTGGCAGCGGAGGAAAGAAATCGCCTCAGAAGCCGGCGAAGAAGCCGGCGAAGACATCCGCTAAAAAATCAGCGAAGACGACAACCCAAAAGTCGAGGGCGCCGAAGCCGTCGACCACAAAAGGCCGCTGACCACGCCGCAATTGCATCTGTCGTCCAGTGTGATGGAGGCTTGACGTCTTCGGCCCGCTCTCTGTCACGCTGGGACGATCTTCGCTCCTGCAAAGGCTTGTCATGTCCAAGAACAAGATCGCTTCGCTTCGACAAAACGCCCAGGCAGGCCGCCAACAAGAACGGAGTGCGCCCATGCCTCGCGCCATCAATGAACGGTTCGCCGCGCTCGATGCGCTGGAACGAGGCGCCCCGGCCTCGGCGCCACCACCGGAGGTGGTAGAGGTAGAAAAGATGGTGCCAGAGCGGCTCCCGCTCGATGCGATTCGAGATCGCGTCACCAATCTGCGCCCAGTGTACGACGACAAGGCCCGGGTGCTGGCGGGCAACATCGCGCTCTTCGGCATCATTCAACCCATCGCCGTCGATGTGAACAATCGGCTGCTGGCGGGCGACCACCGGCGACGCGCGCTCGGGATGCTGCGAGAACTGGCGGAATGGCCAGACCGTGCCCCCCAACTGCTTCCCGGTCTGGATGACGACACCCTGGGCAAGGCCATGACGGCATGGCGTCGCTTCGAATTCGACGTCGGCGTACCGGTGCACCGCGTGGCCATCGATGCGACCCTCGATCCGGCCTCGGCGAAGGCGATCGAGCTCTCCGAAAACACCCTCCGTGAGAACTTCACGAAGGAAGAGATCAAGAACGCCTACAAGACCCTGATTGCGGCGGGATACCGACACACCGTCGGGCGACCCAGGAAGGGCGAAAAAGCCATCGGTCCCCAGCTTGAGCTCTTGTACGGGCGAGGCAGCCGGACCATCACCAAGTACATCGCCGAAGTCAGGGCCGAAGAAGAAGCAGGCCCTTCTGGGGATCACCCATCGGCGATGGGAGGATCGGAGATCGACGCGCTCCGGGCGCTGTTGCCCAACGCATCGATTCGCCTGGGCAAACGAGGACGAGGGAGCGTGACCCTGCCCTTTGAGTCCATCGAGGAGCTCAAGCGGCTCATTGCTCGACTGTCTGTGCCTTGACGACACAGACACCAGCCTCGTCCTGCGGGCTACTTCGGAGGGGGCGGTTCAGCCTGCAGCAGCGTGTAGAGGAGATACGCAAGGACCGCGAGAATCGTCACCACGATTCCGGCGATGCCGGCCATCTGCATCACGATCTCGCTGCGGTCGGTGCGCAGACGAACAATCCGCTTCTGCCCTGATTCCAGGGCCACCTCGGCGCTGCCGAGTGCATCGACGATCTTTCGATGTTCGCGCTCGTAGGTCCCCATCTGGCTGGCGCGAATCAGGTGCACATAGGCGACGGCCAGCACGGCCCGGGCCCGCTCGATGTTGGTGGCCGTATCGATCAGACGGACATTCAACTTCTTGAAGACGGCGTCTTCGAGCAGGAGCGACATCGTTGCGTTGAGCGATGAATAAGATGCACTGGGTGGCTGCAGCCGGAATTGACGCAGCGTCATGGATATCGTCGCCGCTGCCGCAAAGTAGCTACCAAACGCTCCCGCACCGTCGCCGACCAGAGACTTGCCTTCCTCGTCGAGGATCTGGTCCCGGGGTTCAGGGAGCCATTTGCTGTGCTCCTTCGCCTCACGCTTCAATTCTTCCATGATGCGCGCTCGGAGCTGTGAATCCAGCCCGAGCCAGGGGTCGGTAAACAACTTCCGGAGAACAAGACCCTCAAGGTTGCTGGCCGTCAGTCCGCCGTCACCCTTGACGAAAAATGCAAGAGCGGCTTCATATGTGTTGCCGCTGGTCGTCGATGCTGCCTGGGCGTTGTCGCTGGCCGGAGCAGGGGCGGCCTTGCCCGCCGCCGAAAACAGCAACCTGGCCACCTGCGCAGCCACCACCGCCGGGTCGACGCTCTGCTGGCCAGCACACCACCCGAGGTTCTCGATATGGGAACGATCGGTCTTCTTGAGAAGCTGCAGCAGCGTTTGTCGGGCCGGGTTTGCCTCTTCTGCCTGCTTCAGGATCTCTTTCGCGCGTTCGACCTGTTCGGCCAGCGGCGCAAGCTGCTCCGGAAGCGCATTCAGTTCATCGTCGATATCGCGAAGGCGCTGCAGCATGTATACACCCCTCTGGCGACCTCATACTACATACACCCACGATTATGTACCAGTCGCATCCAGTGACCTGCCCCCGGAATTTCGGACCAGCGGTAAACTGAGCGGCTGAGCCGCTGGAGGTCCGATGAAGAAGAGCCGATTCACTGATGAGCAGAAGGTCAAGGCGCTCCGCGACGCTGAGGCC
>Ga0172372_10000390_pt1 | contig 68041 bp, 53 predicted proteins | sample LakKiv5m_2_FD_114544 | JGI IMG/M metagenome (GOLD analysis project Ga0172372, IMG submission 114544) | Freshwater microbial communities from Kabuno Bay, South-Kivu, Congo - kab_092012_9.5m | ecosystem: Environmental > Aquatic > Freshwater > Lake | place: Democratic Republic of the Congo...
CGAAAAATTTGATTCAATCTGAATATGAATGGGAGAAATCACAAGCTATATCAACTTATTTGGCTTTGGTTTTGGATAGATGTGTTGATAAAAATTCGCGTTTGGATAGATGGCAATCTGGAACAAGTTGTGTTCGAGGCGCATCTAGTCAACATGCACTTAACTTAATGTGGAATTATCCAGAAACTAGTGGTGCTGGTGAGTTGTGGTTTTCTTCTGCTGATGCTTTTGCCTCAGACTATAAAAGTCTTTGTTCATTATTAGGAAAAAATGTGGGAAAGACAGAAAAGTATGATATTCCCATAGATAAGAAATCAATTCAAATAGAGTCAGCATCAGCGGATAACTTAACACATATTGCTGATAAATCAGTACATGCAATAATTACCGACCCTCCTTATTATTCAACCATTCAATATGCGGAACTGGCAGACTTTTTCTATGTGTGGCTAAAACGCAGTCTGGGAGATATATTCCCTGAACTTTTCTACCTGGAACTAACTGATAAAGAAAGAGAAGCGGTGGCTAATCCTTCGCGGTTTCGCAATATGGGAATATCCCCAGAAACTCTAGCCAATCAAGACTATGAGGCAAAAATGTCTATGGCTTTTGCTGAATACCACCGGGTTTTGCGTGATGATGGGGTGATGACGGTTCAATTCAATCATAAGGATTCTGGTGCTTGGGATATTTTGGCTAAGTCTCTGATGGATGCTGGTTTTGAAATTACTGCTTCCTGGGCGGTTAGTACGGAAAATCCTCAAAATCTCCACCAAGCTCAAAAAAATGCGGTTTCTAGCACCGTTCTATTAGTGTGTCGTAAACGTTATCCCCATGCTGAACAAGGTTGGTGGGATGATGTGCGTCTGGAATTACGTAATACTATCTTGAGTAAAGCTCCAGAAATTGAACGCTCCCTAACTGCAGATTCTAGACCTGCACCGGATAGGGTGGAAGACCCCCGTGTGAGAATTAAGCCTCCGGGTATTGATTTGTGTTTGACTGCTTATGGTAGTGCTTTGAGTGTATTTACCCGTTATAGTTCTATATTGGATAGTACAGGAATTAAAGTAGAGCCTAAAGCAGCTTTTGAAGAAGTGCGTCAAGCTATAGTATCATACCGATTAGAAAGGTTGTTGGCGGGGAAGGATTTTTATGGGGTGGATAGTTTGACTCAATGGTATATTCTGGCTTGGGATACTTTTGAAGCGCGAGAATTTCCCTTTGATGAAGCTAGACAATTGGCTTTAGCTGTGGGGGGTTTTGATGTTTCTGATTTGGTGAAAAAATATAAGTTGTTGGATTCTGCTAGTGGTTTTTGTAAGCTGTTAACTCCAGAACAAAGGTTGAAGAAACGGGCTTTTTCTGTGGTGGATAGGGAGTTTTCTGGTGTGAATTTGGTAGATGGAATTCATGCTATAATTTGCATTTATCAAATAGAACAAAAAATAGAGTTTGTGAGAAGGTTTTTAAAAAATACTGAGTTGGTGAGTATGGATGCTTTTATGAAAACTTTTGAGTTGGTTTTGAAGGTGATTCCTCAGATAAAGGATGAAAGAAAACGAATTATAGAGGAGAAGGTGTTATTGGATTTATGGTTGGCTATGGATGAGATAAAGGCAAAGGTGTCTTATGAACAAATGGAGTTGCCATTTAATCTATCTGGAACAAGTGATGGGCCAACTCAAATACCTCTATTTTAGGTGTGATGGAGGTTTTTAAAAACTGTTTTGGTCTGTGGTTGGAGCTATGGGTTATTTTTTTGGGGGAGATCTATTTATAAAAGGGTTTAGGATTTGTGAAAAGTCTACGGAATAAGTCTTGGAAAATCAGTTATTCTAGCAATGGTGACAATACAATTGCTGATTTCTATATTCCTGCTCTATCTGCTGCGGTTCAATATGATAGAAAGTCAGGTTTTTTTAGTAGTTACATACTGAGTAGGGTGGCTAGGGGTTTGGGAACAATGGTTGATAATGGGGGTAAAATGCGTCTGATTATGGGATGTGAGTTTACTTCACAAGATTTGGAAGCTATCCAAAAAGGATATTCCTTGCGTGACGCTTTATGGGAGCGTTTGGATGCTAGTTTTACTCCCCCAGAAAATTTCGCTCAGTTAAAACACTTAGAAATTCTCAGTTGGTTAATTGCTAATGAATGTCTGGATATAAAAATAGCTGTTCCTCTCAAACAAAATGGTTTACCTGATGTAGAACAGTTAGATTCCAAACATATTTTTCATGAGAAGGTGGGGATTTTTACTGATATTAATGGTGATAAATTGGTGTTTAATGGGTCGAATAATGAGTCTATTGGGGGATGGGAAAAAAATGTTGAGTCGTTTCATGTGTATTGTTCTTGGGAGGGAGGAAGGGATCTAGATAGGGTAGAAGAAGAGGTTTGTCGTTTTGAGCAACTTTGGTTTGATATTTGCCCTAATGTGCGGATCTTTGATATTCCGGATGCGGTGCGAGAAAGATTACTGCGCTATACTCCTATTTGCCAACCTACTGGTGACCTAGATTTTGATTCTGTTCCAGAGGATGACTTTTCACAGATGCTATACGACCAAAAAGATATGGTAGGTGTGAGTCAAGTACCGGTTGAACAAACTCTATTTATTACGGAAGAGGAAAAACAGTGTTTCAGGGAGTTAACAAATATAGACCAAAATGCAGGGTGTTTAGATTACTGTCTCAAATCTATACCTATTTCTCCCTGGCCACATCAAATTAAAATATTACGCCGGGTGGGAGAAACCTTTCCTACAAGTTATTTAATTGCGGATGAGGTGGGGTTGGGTAAAACTATTGAAACAGGGTTGATTATACGTTATCTATTGTTGACAAAGAAAATAGAACGTGTCCTAATTTTGAGTCCTGCTAGTGTACAGTCACAATGGCAAAAAGCATTGAGGGAGAATTTTAATCTACATTTTTGGAGTTACACCCAAAGTTCCTTAACTGTTGACAGTGAATTTTTAATGAGAAGGAGTGAAAGAGGTAAACAGGGGGTTTGTGGGAATCCTTGGAATGCTGAGAATTTAATTCTTGCTTCTTCTCATTTAGTGAGAAGAGCTGACCGAATGGAGCAACTTTTGGCAGCGGATTCTTGGGATCTGGTTATTCTGGATGAAGCTCATCATGCTAGAAGAAAAAGTCCCCAAAATAGAAAGGAAACTCCTAATCTGCTTTTAAGGTTGATGCAAAGGTTAAGAGAAAAGACTCAAGCCTTAATATTGCTGTCTGCTACTCCTATGCAAATTGATGTGATAGAGATTTTTGATTTACTGAATCTTTTAGGATTAGAGGGTCATTGGAGTTACAGTGATAATTTTTGTTATTATTTCGAAAGTCTTAATCAATGTTCAGCTCTGTCCATTAAACCAGAGTTAATAGATTTTTGGCAGCTGATGTGTGGGGACTATTTTCAAAAAGGGGGAAAACCTTGCCCTAATTTACAGCAATTACTTTTACAACAAGATAAACTGTTAGCTTATAGAATTCAGGATACTTGGCACAAATCCCAGAAGATATTGAATTATAAAAAAATCCTGGGGGATGAGTCGTTTTTGAATGGTTCTCGGCAATTTTTAACTACTAATACTCCTTTAAAGGATTTAATGTTTCGTCATACTCGTGAGACTTTAAGGCAATATTATAAGAGGGGTTTATTAAAACGGGATATACCTAAAAGAATCGTGCAAGATAATGCTATTGCCCTGGAACCATTCAGTGAAATTCCCCTGTATATAGCTGTTAGTGATTACGCTCGTCATTTTTATAAGTTAGCTCAAAAGGATAGGCGCAGTTGTCGAGGTTTTTTAATGACTCTATATCGTAAACGTTTAACCAGTTCATTTTATGCAGTGAGGGAGTCTTTACAACGGGGGTTAAATTGCCTGTTGGCAAAGCAAGGAAGTTTTATTACAGATGATGATTATGTGGATGTTGATGATGCTGGGGATGAGGTGATTTCTGGGATGGAGTCTTTGTTTGAGGATGTTGACCCCCAGGAAATTGATTATTTACAAAATTTGTTGCAACAGTTTGAAAATATGGGTAAGGATAGTAAACTCTCTTATTTTTTCCAAATTTTGCGTGACGAACTTTTAGAAAGAGAAAGTGTTCTGGTTTTTACCCAATATACAGATACTATGGACTATTTAAGAGATAATCTTAAACAACTATATGGTAGTCAAATAGCATGTTTTTCAGGAAGGGGGGGAGAATTGTTAAAGGGGGGAGATTGGTCGGTGGTGTCTAAAAATCAGATTGTCTCTCTTTTTCGGGAAGGTAAAATCAAAATTCTTTTGTGTACGGAGTCAGCTGCGGAAGGACTAAATTTACAAAATTGTGGTGTATTAATTAATTATGATATGCCTTGGAATCCTATGCGGGTTGAACAAAGAATTGGCAGAATTGATAGAATTGGACAAAGGTATGATACGGTTCGGATCCATAATCTTTATTATGATGGGACGGTGGAAGCTAAGGTTTATAAAAAACTGCGCGATCGCATTAATGCTTTTTCTAATGTGGTGGGTAATTTGCAACCAATTCTAGCTCAGACTCCTACGTTCATAGAGAAAGCTGCTATGAGTGCAGATCCCCAGGAGGAAGATGTGTTAATGTCGGAGTTGGATTCTACTTTAGATAGTCCTTTAGAGGTGGAGTTTGAAGCCATGGTAACTATGGATATAGAGAGTGATTTAGGAGTGATTAATCAACCCATTTTCCCCACCAGTATAACACCAGAGAAAATAGAGAATGTGGTGACTAGGTCGGAGTTTTTAAAAACCAAAGGGATAAATTTTGAAAAGATATGTGAAAAAATATGGTTGTTAAAATATGAGGGTGAAGAATATGAAGTCACCTTTTATCCAGAAATTTTTGGAGAAAATCCTTGCCTAAAATTACTGAATTTTGGGGAACCACTTTTTACCCTTTTGTTATCTCAGAATGTAGGTTGGGTAGAGTAAGGAAACCCATCCCACACATAATTGTGCTTCCCTACTCAGTCTAAATATAGTTTAATTGAAGATAAGTGGTAGGACAAAAAAATCTAATGCGTAATCTAAGAGGTTATCTATGTTAAGTACCATATTTAAGACCTGCGCTCCTCGGGAGGAAATTTTAGCAGGGGAACTGTCGTTAGATCTATTCGCTGCTAAGTTGGAATCGGTAGTAAAAGGTACAGCACCTAAAGTATATAATGACCCGAAAACCTTTTTTGAAAATACTTTTGCTACTGATGGCTTAAAAAATTTAATTACTGAAGTATTTGGTAGACTCAGTGGAACTATGGTAGGTTCACCTATCATTCGATTAGAGACTAGCTTTGGTGGTGGTAAAACCCATGATGAAATAGCTTTATGGCACATTGCTAAACATGGTAGAAAGATTCCCGGTATAGAGAGATTTACTGATAATATTGAAATTATACCAAGTTATGCGGTTAAGGCTGGGGCTATTGCCTGTCAAGACTTAGAACCTGCGGATGGGGTGTTTCATAGGGATACGGGAATTAGGACTTATACTCTGTGGGGAGAAATAGCTTATCAATTGGGGGGAGTAGAAGGTTATAGCTTGCTCAAGGGTGCGGATGAACTGAGAGTTAGTCCTGGAACGGATGTGTTGAAAAGAATTATTCAGGATGCTCCTACGGTGATTATTCTGGATGAAATAGCAATGTATTTAAGAAGGGCGAAAGCAATAACTGTAGGTGAGAGTAATTTGGCAAAACAGGTTGTAGCTTTTTTGTTTGCGCTCATGGATTTAGCTGCTTCTACTAATAATATCGTATTGGTATATACTCTGGCTTCCGCTAGTGACAGTTTTGGGGAGGAAACGAGGGAGGTGAGGGAAGCTCTTTCTATTTCTGCTAGACAGGAAAGAATTATCAAACCTAGTACGGATGTGGAGATATACAATATAGTTAAGCAAAGAATGTTTAGTAGTATATGTTCTAATGCGGCAATGGATGCTGGGAGGGAATATATGCAAGTTTATAAGAACAGTCGATTAGATTTACCTAGTGGATGTAAGGATAGTAGTTATGCTCAGAGTATTGAACAGAGCTATCCATTTCATCCTGAACTATTTAATCTACTGACTAAGAAGATAGCATCCATTCCTAATTTCCAGCGCACGAGGGGAGCATTACGGTTATTGGCTATAGTTATTCGCTATCTTTGGCAAGAATTGGAAGATTTAGCTGAGAATTCAGCTATAACGGGTGAAAATTCACTTTTTTGGATCCCGATGATCCATCCCCATCATATTCCCCTGGGGATAGAGGAAGAAATAACCAGTGATTTAACTTCTCGTTTGGATAGACCACTGATGCGAATACCTATCCAAGCAGATATTTACAATCCAGATGGTCGGGAAGCACATAGTCAAGTACAGGATAAGGAATGGAGTGCAGCAGACAAACCACATTTTACTAGCTGGGTTACTAGAACTATTTTTCTTAATTCTATCAACCAAGGAACAGCAGCAGGTATTCGTGTTTCCGAACTGAATTTATGTTTGCTCACACCTGGTGTGGATATTGGTTTTGTACAAACAGTTTTAGATAGATTGGGAGCAGTTGCTTGGTATTTAGATTATGACCAAATTACATCCACTGCTAGATTTAAAGAAGAACCATCACTCAATAAGGTGATTGCTCAAGAAAAGGAGCAAGTAACTATTACAGAAACGAAGGAACGTTTAAGAAAGGAACGGGATACAATTTTTGCAGATCATTGTTTTAAGCTGGTTTCTGGTCCGGTGAATCCCAGTGATGTGGATGATGTGGCGGATTATATAGCTTTATGTGTAATAGATTTTGATGAAGAAACTATTTCTGATACTACCCAAGTTGCGCCCACTTTAGTGGAAAGAGTTTTTGAAAACACGGGAGAATCGGGAAAATTCCGGATTTATAAAAATCGATTATTGTTCCTGGTGGCTAATAAGCAGGAGTTAGAACGTAGTTTGGATAACATGAGGGAATATATTGCTATAGAAAATATAATCAGGTCTGCTGATAAGTTACAGGATTTATCCGAGGGTCAACGGAAAAAGCTCAAGGAAAGGGAAGGCAATTTTAAGTTAAATGTAAGGGTGTCAATTGGCAATACCTACCGTCACCTATTTTACCCTGAGAGCGATCGGGTAAAAGCACCAAAGGGATTAATGCACTATACTTTGCCTGCGCAGGATTCAGGTGATGCTAAAAAGAAGCAGCAGGAAGTGTTGCTGAAGAAATTAAGAGACTGTGGAAAGATTAGAATGGAGGATGCAGCTGCTTATGCAAGTAGTTATATAGTACAAAAAGTGTGGCCAGCGGGGATTGATCATTGGAAAACTAAGGAAATGAAAGAAGCGTTTTTCAAGGATGTGAGTTTGAAGATGTTTTTAGACGGAGAAATAAGTAAGTTGAGGGAAACCATTCGCAATGGGATTTTGGATGGTTCCTGGGATATGAAAATTGGAGAGAAGGTGTTTATTAAAGCTGAAAACTTGAAAGTTCCTGATTCTATAGAGTTTTCGGAGGGAGTGGAGTTGTATCGTCCGGGGATTTTGGAACTGCCAAAACCAAGAGTGATTGACATAAATGCTCAGGTGATGTCTAGTAAGGATATGAAAAAACCTGTTCGAGTGGGGTGGAGAGCATCGGGAGGGTTGAAGGTACAAATGTATGAAAATGGAAAGATTATTGACCAGGAGTTTCGACCTCGGGATGAATATAACACTAATATTGGGGAAACCACAATTTTTAAAATAGTTGTGGATTATGGGAATGGGGAAATTTTGGAGGAGGAAACTACAGCGTTTATAGCAAGGGGTGGTAATGAAGGTGAGAGGTATGGTGATAGCACGAGAAAGACTACAGTTGGAGGATTTAGTGCAGCAGAATCAGGAAGTATTTTTGCGGTCAAACCATTAACATTTAGCTGTGCAGGAACGGTAAATAGTAGCTTTGTGAAACTGAGTGATTTTATTAATGACAATAAACCAGCGGGAATTCAGGAAATAGAAATTTCTGTGACAGAATCCATGGACTATAGGAAGTTATTTACAGCTATTCCCCTAGTAGCCAAATTACCTCTGTATATCAACCATACGGCCACAATTAGCTTAGAGGAGCAGTTTGTGAGATTGGAGTACCAAGGACCAGAGAAAGGATTTAAAGTTTTTCAGGGAGTGCTTAATAGTTTTTTAAATAATCCCCTGGTGAAAGCTGACGTACTATTGAAATTGGAGTTTAAATTTTTGTCACCAATTATGGTGGAAGGTGGAGAAATAAGAGATCTTAAAAAAGCGCTGGAACGGAATCCAGTAGACAATTTGAATTTAGTTGCCAAAGTTACCTATTAAGGGTTTTTTCATGCAGGAGTTTCAGTTGCGAGTAGTGCGCACGGATAATAATAATTTTGCCGTTGAGTTATATCAATGTGCCTATAAAAAAGCAGGAGAAAAGAAACGTCCTGCTCCTAAACGAATTGGCAGGTTAAAAAGTAGTATATTAGTACAGGTTCGGGAGATGGTTTATGATTGTTTGAAAGCGAATAACTACGATCCAAAGACTTTAACGCATAATAGGCAAGCTCATTATGTATTAAACGAGGAAACGGGAGTGAACCTAGCTTTATTATTTCAGACTGTACAACCGCTTTCAAAAGTAGAAAGAATAAGTAATATTGCCCAGGGAATACAAGCTATGAGTTATGAGGAATCTCATTATTGGTTTGCTAAAGTTAGTAATGGTAAGCGCAGCCAAGCTTTAAGAGCAATTAGGGTTTTGTTGGGTGATTAGATCCTCGAGCGATCGCGCAGCACTCCCTGCGGGAGCTCGCGCAGCACTCGCAACCTGGAGACAGGGAATTCATTCCCTGTCTCCTCCTACGGTTTGAATCCTTCCGTAGGTCCACCAAATGTTTTCCAAGCTGGTAAACCCCCGGAAATAATCCCTACATTCCTAAATCCAGCTGACTCCAAAATATTAGCCCCTTGGGTGGCGTGCATGTCATTTTCACCGTAAACGTAAATTTGACGGTCTTGATGTATACTGGATTTAGCACGTTCGGTTAAATTTCCCAAAGGGATGGAAATCGCTCCGGTTATTCGATGATGATTATAGGTGGGGCGATCGCGCAGGTCAACAATTGTTAATGCGGGCTGTCCCCATCGCAAACGGGCTATCAATTCACTAGCTTCAGCAGTTAAATTACTCATAAGCTGGCTTTGCTTATAACTTTAAACGCAATCTATCAGAAATAATTTTCTAGTTCTGTTTTTTTTGCTATTAATTGAAATTCCTCTAATTGTCAGTTACACTATCTATGATTCAATCTTTGCCAACGGAAGTAGTTTATTTAATCACAGCGGGAGAAGTAATTGATAGTCTAAGTGCTGTCGTTAGGGAGTTGGTGGAGAATTCCCTGGATGCAGGTGCAACACGCATAGTTATTTCCCTGTATCCAGAACAATGGCGAGTACGCGTCACAGATAATGGTTTGGGAATGAGTCTGGAGGATTTACAACAAGCTGCGATCGCCCATAGTACAAGCAAAATTCACCATGCTGCTGATTTATGGAAAATTAAAACTTTGGGGTTTCGTGGTCAAGCACTACATAGCTTAACTACCTTGGGGGAACTGGAAATTTTCAGTCGCTGTGCAGGAGAAAACCAAGGATGGCGGGTGGTTTACAATAAAAATGGCAATGTGACTAAAACGGAAGTAGTGGCGATCGCACCTGGTACTGTGGTAACGGTGGATAATTTGTTTGGTAACTATGCTGAACGTCGACAAGGATTACCAAATAAAAATCAGCAGTTAAAAAAAGTCCAAGCGACAATCCAGCAAATTGCTTTGTGTCATCCCCAGGTAACCTATCAGGTATGGCAAGATAAAACGGAATGGTTTACAATTTACCCAGCACCTGCTGTGGAAAGAATAATCCCGCAAATTCTCAATCAAGTTAAGCCAGGTGATCTAAAAGGAATAAATTTAACAATACCAGAATTAGACTCGACAATTAACTTAGTAGTGGGACTACCCGATCGGTGTCATCGACACAAACCTGACTGGGTGAAAATAGCCATTAATGGTAGAATAGTCAAGTCACCAGAGCTAGAAGAGGCGGTTTTTGGAGCATTTTATAAAACCCTACCACGCGATCGCTATCCAGTTTGTTTTGTACATTTGACTATCCAACCGGATCAAATTAACTGGAATCGCAACCCCGCCAAAAACGAAATTTACCTGAACAAAATGACTTATTGGCAACAAAAAGTTACCGAGAGTATTGATCAAGCATTTAGCATTGCTAGTTCTACTATCAAAGAGTCGGTGCAGACAGGTAGGATAACCAATTTATTCAAATTGGCTGAAACCAAGGGTGATTATAATTTTTCCCATTCTAACCCAGAAGAGAACAAAGGATCAAATTTAATAGACTTAAAAGTAATTGGTCAAGCAAGTAACACCTATATTGTTGCTGAATATTCAGAAGGTATGTGGTTAATAGAGCAACATATAGCCCATGAAAGAGTGATATACGAAAGACTCTGTGATCAATGGCAAATTGTACCTGTAGAATCTCCTATTGTACTTTATCAATTATCTACCGAACAGGTCAAACAACTGGAAAAAATTAATTTAGATATTGAATGTTTTGGAGAAAACCTATGGGCGGTACGCAGTGTACCGGAGATGTTAAAAAATAGAGAAGACTGTGGGGAAGCATTGTTAGAATTGAGCATGGGGGGAAACTTAGAAGCTGCCAAAGTTGCAGTTGCTTGTCGAACTGCGATTCGCAATGGTACACCTATGACCTTAGTAGAAATGGAACAATTGATATATGATTGGCAACGCACCCGTAATCCCCGCACCTGTCCCCACGGTAGACCCATTTGTTTAACATTAGAGGAGTCAGCTTTGGCCAGGTTTTTCCGTCGTCATTGGGTGGTGGGTAAGAGTCATGGGATTTAAAGAAACCGGATTGAAGGGTGTTCTGATTTTTTAAAAACTATAAATAAGGTTATAAATAAAATTATAAATAATTAATAATGGTAAATGATAAGTTTCCTGTCTATTGAAAATCCTCATAGAAAAAATTAGAATAAGTGGGTGGGTGGAATTAAATATAAGATGAACGTAGGTTAGGTTGAAGTATAAAACCCATCCTACAAATAATTGTGCCTCCCTACTTATGGCAGATAAATAAACTTATCCATGAGAAAGATAGCACTTATGAATAACAATCAGTATTATCTTTATGTTAGTAAACATGAAAGTCCAATTCCATGGAATATATATGATGCTAAACCACCCATAGAATTTGCTCTAACTGGTTATTTTGGGCAGATATTTCAGAAGATAGAAGAAAGTTGTTTGCTCAGTGGTCTGACTTTTTATATCACCTGGAGTGAAATTGACGAACTACCATCATACGGAAGCAATGTTGTGGTTTTTGTTTTAGGAGATGAATGGTATCGTATACCCAACTATGCTCATAAAGTCAGAGCGGTATTTAAGTGTATAGGAACCCAGACTATTCTAGGGTGTAATCCTTTTTTAGAACCTTCTCGTTTGAACTTACTGACATTAATTCAGTTTTTAAGAATTCTATTTGTTGGTATACCCGGGTGGATAAATTACTGTTGGCATAAATCTAAACATTGGTTATTAGGTCAAGAAAAAATTCCGCCAATTTATGATGTTCCCCTAGGGTATAATAACTCAGAGTATTTGCCCATTAAAAATTTGCAAGAACGGATTTATGACACCTATTTTTCGGGGAGTATAATGCACAGAAAATACGGAATAATGTCAGTTAAGTTCTGGTTAGGAACCCCTAAAATCTTGTCTCGAGAATTGATGTTATCAACCCTGAAAAAGTTGCAAGATAACCATCCTAAACTGAAAATAGAATTATCCATGACAGGTGGTTACCACGAAAGAAGTAAACAAGATGAACAAAGTTATAGTCAACTGATGATGGATACAAAAATCTGTGTTGTCCCTAGGGGAACATCCTGGGAAACAACCCGTTTGTTTGAGGGTATGAAATATGGTTGTGTGTTGGTAACAGAAGCATTGCCTGACCGCTGGTATTTAAAAGGAGTGCCAGCAATTCAAATTAAAAATTGGCAACAATTACCCCAGGTCTTAAAAGAGCTATTAGATAATCAAGATTTGATGCAAGAAATGCACCATAAGTCATTAACTTTTTGGCAACATAAATGCTGTGAGACTGTGGTAGCAGATTATATAATTGGTAAATTAACTCCCCCGGGAAAACCTTAACTTTACCAAATTCTCAAAATATTAATAAATAACCAACAAAAAACAAAAGAATCAACTCTAATTCTGTGCTAAATTTGATATAACTGGAGCGTTAGCTCAAATATAATGAAAATACACTTCTACCAAGTGTGAAAACCCACGGTGCCAAAATAAGGGCGTTAAGCTGCTTTAACGCTCACTCGCTTCATTTATTGGTTAATCAGGTGATCACAAAATCTGCCAGTTCAAAATACATCACAAACTGATTTGTATTTGGTGTGAGGAATAGTAGAAATGTCTAATAATTTTGTGTGGAAATCTATGGTAGTTAGTCCTGCGGTTTTAGGAGTAGCGCTGTTAGCATCTGGAACAGCGATCGCTTCTACCACAGAAGCTCCCCAATCTTCTTCAGAACTAGCTCAATTTACCCCTGTTTCTCAATTTTCCGATGTTCAACCTACAGACTGGGCGTTTCAAGCATTGCAGTCCCTGGTAGAACGTTATGGTTGTGTTTCTGGTTATCCCAATAGTACCTTTCGTGGTAAAAGGGCATTAAGCCGTTATGAGTTTGCTGCAGCATTAAATTCCTGTTTAGGGAGAGTAAATGAATTAATCGCTACAGCAACAGCAGATATGATGACTAAACAAGATTTAGTTACCATACAGCGATTGCAAGAGGAATTCTCCGCTGAACTAGCAACCTTACGTAGTCGTGTAGATACTGTGGAAGAGCGTACTGCACACTTAGAAGCTAATCAATTCTCCACCACCACTAAATTAAAAGGTGAGGCAATTTTTGTCCTCACGGATTCTTCAGGAAATGATTCTGTTCCTGGAGAGACAGTTTTGCAAAATCGAGTCCGTTTGAACCTGCAAAGCAGTTTTACTGGTAAAGACGTGTTAGATACCCGTTTAACTGCGGGTAATGCCCAGGGATTTGGCAATACGGGGGAAACTAAACAAACCTTTGAAATTGGCAAAACTAATCCAGGTAATAACGTTGAACTGGATCAACTCACCTATCAAACACCTTTAGGTAGGGCGCGGATTTATCTAGCAGCTACAGGTGGTGAACATAGTGATTATGCAAGAGTTAATAATCCCTATTTCTCTGATAAAAATGATGATGGTAGTCTAAGTACATTTACGGCTGAAAACCCCATTTATCGGATTGGAGGTGGTTCGGGTGTTGCGGTAAATATACCTCTAGGCAAAGGTGGTAGTGGGGTTAGATCCAGCTCCGTGAGTATAGGATACTTAGCCTCGGGAAACAGAACCTCTGGCGCGGAAAACCCTGCTAGTGGAGGTGGTTTGTTTGATGGTAACTATGCAGCTCTGGGTCAGTTAAACTTTAACTTGAGTAATCGTTTAGCCTTGGCTGCTACTTACGTACATGGTTATCATGGGGTGGGTAGTACCCTATTCGACTCGGGACGGGATAATGGTGCAGTGGTGGGTACTCCTCAAGCCAATAGTTTGGGTCGCAGTGCCCTAACTGGTTCCCAAATTAGCGCTTCCTCCAGTAATTCCTACGGACTGTCCGCAGCTTTCCACCCCACTAATAAATTAGCCATTACTGGTTTTATTTCCTACCATGATATCACTGGCTTTGGGGTGAATGATGATTATGAAGCGTGGAGTTATGGCATGGGTGTAGCACTACCTGATATGGGTAAAAAAGGGAACGTTTTGGGAATTTTTGGCGGAGCCCAACCCTACTCCTTTAGTAATGATGGTGGTGTGGGAAATCGGAATATTCCCTACCAAATTGAAGGTTTCTATAGGTATCAGGTTTCTGACCACATCTCCGTTACTCCTGGTTTAGTTTGGCTACCTGCAATTGGTCAAAACGATAATCAACCAGATACTTTTATTGGTACGCTAAGAACAAAGTTTTCTTTCTAAATCATTTATTAGCATTAAGATTAGAACCCGTCCCCAGGCGGGTTTTTTTATCACCTTGACTTGTAAGATTTCCCCGATTCTCCATGGAACAAGTGGAGTACAATAAGAATAAGCAAGTGTAAAGTTCAGTAATTTTCTTGTTTTGTTCCTTTATTGTAAAAATTTCATCCCGTGGAACTATCCTGTAAATCTGAATACGCAATTCTGGCGTTATTAGAAATGGCCACCCATTACCAAAATGGTGAACCGATGCAAATTCGACAAATCGCTAACCAACAAAACATACCAGACCGGTATTTAGAACAGTTACTGGCTACTTTAAGACGCGGAGGTATTATTAAAAGCCAACGAGGGTCTAAAGGTGGTTATCTCTTGGCGCGAGAACCACGAAAAATCACTCTTCTTGATATTTTGGAATGTTTAGAAGGTTTAGATATCAAGATAGCAGAAGATAATACCAACCCGAAAACTGCCCCCAAAACTGCTGATAGTGGGATTATTGATGAGATTTGGAAAGAAGCTCGTCAAGCTGCCAATTTAGTCCTGGAAAAATACTCCCTGGAGGATCTTTGTGAAAAAAGAACCCTCAGAAGACAGTTAGATATCATGTACTATATTTGATTTAAAGGAAGGAAAATGATGCAGATTGCTAAAAACATTACGGAACTAATTGGTAGAACTCCTTTAGTGCAGTTAAACCATATTCCCCAAGCGGAAGGTTGTTATGCACAAATTGTGGTTAAGTTGGAAAGTATGAACCCCTCAGCATCCGTTAAGGATCGTATTGGTGTTAGTATGATCAATGATGCGGAAAAAGAAGGTTTAATTACCCCTGGTAAAACAGTATTGGTGGAGCCAACATCTGGTAATACGGGTATCGCCTTAGCTATGGCAGCTTCCGCAAGAGGATATAAGTTAATTTTAACAATGCCAGAAACCATGAGTGCGGAAAGGCGGGCAATGTTAAGGGCTTATGGCGCTCAGTTGGAACTCACACCAGGTATTGAAGGAATGAGTGGCGCTATTCGTAAGGCCCAAGAAATTGTGGAAAAAACCACGCACTCATATATGTTGCAGCAATTCCGTAACCCCTCTAATCCTAAAATACACTGGGAAACAACAGCTCAAGAAATCTGGCAAGATACTGATGGTCAGGTTGATATGGTTATCTCCGGTGTGGGAACCGGAGGTACTATTACTGGTGTCGCTGAGTTCATTAAGTCAAAAAAACCCAGTTTCCAAGCGATCGCAGTAGAACCAGCAAATAGTCCAGTATTATCTGGTGGTAAACCTGGACCTCATAAAATTCAGGGAATTGGAGCTGGTTTTATTCCTCAAGTATTAAAGGTAGAATTAATTGATGAGGTAATTGCTGTAACTGATGAAGAGGCGATCGCCTTTAGTCGGAGGTTAGCTAGGGAGGAGGGTTTATTATCTGGAATTTCTAGTGGAGCTGCTTTATGTGCAGCGGTTCGTGTGGCCCAACGTCCGGAAAATCAAGGGCGTTTAATCGTCGTGATTCAACCTAGTTTTGGGGAAAGATACCTAAGCACACCCCTATTCCAAGATCTGGAAATCAGCTAATCTATTGTTAGGGGAAGGGGACAAAAAGTCAGAAAACCATAACAAATACCGTAAGGAATCAAATTACCACCAGATAAAAAAAATCCGCCACCAGATCGCTCAATCATGCATGATTCGAATCATTATCAAACACTACAAATAAACAATAAGGCGACTGCTGCTGAAATAAAAAAAGCGTATCGCCGACTAGTCAAGATGTTCCACCCTGATAGTAATCAGGATACTGCTGACCACGAAGAGATTATTAAGATTAATGCAGCTTATGAAGTTTTAAGTGATGTTGAGCAGAGGGTAAAATATGATGAACAAATAGGGAACACATCACACCCACCCACTGGAAATAGGGAAAATCCACGCCAAACTAAAAAACCAGGGGGAAAAGAAGCAGATGAAAAGGTAGAAGAGTGGTTAAAGTTAGTTTATCAACCAATTAATCGTTGGCTTTGTAGTATAGTGTCTTCCCTAGAGCAGCAACTAGAAGATTTAGCAGCGGATCCCTTTGACGAACAATTAATAGATGAATTTCAAGCATATTTAGATACTTGTCGAGACAAGTTAAAAAAAGCCCAAACCGCCTTTCGTTCTTTACCTAATCCTCCCAGTTTGGCCACATCTGCTGCTCATCTTTATTATGCCCTAAATCAGGTTAGTGACGGATTAGAAGAATTGGCATATTTTCCCCTAAGCTATGATGATCGTTATTTGCATACTGGTAAGGAGATGTTTAGAATTGCTAAACAACTACTTGACTTCCCCCCAGGTTCAAACACCAGGGGGAAGTGAAAAATAAGGAATTAAGTTCGTACCGCTTCTGGCCAAAGTTCTCGCAAGCAAGGGGGTAGTATTCTTACCACATCTTCAATTTCCCCACGGGAGATCCTTTGGGCAATAATTTTAAAAACAGCACGCACCAAAACTTCTGGGTCAATGTCAGCATTAACATTGCGGAAATAGTCACGAATATGCTGGAGAAAAGCATCCTTTGTTCTATCCTTTGGTAACTTTGCACCGGGGCGCCAATTTTCATAATAAAATCCACCTAAAAGAATAGGTAATTGGGCCCCCAAATGAGCAGCTTCCTCCACTGTCAGGCGATCGCGCAGAGCATGTAAAGTAGCTCGTAAACCTTGAAAAACTTGGTGTTTATTTTCCCAACCCAACTCTTTTGTTAAATCATTGATCCAAGGAATTGTTTTGTGTAAAGTTGCATCAAAGGTATCTAATCCAGTTATAGTCATGATAATTGCTCCGATTTAACTGATGTTTACCGACTCACTTAGGATTGCGAATCCATGACATGATCAACTCTAGGTCATGAATTGAAATTCTAAAGGGGTTGATATTTTTTAACTTCTAGCCAAAGTCGTATATTCTTGCTTCGTATAATTGTATGTAAATAAATTCTGATTCACTTTTCACCAGAAAATTAATAAATTGTAAATTTGTACACTTTTTTCTCGTAAAATCCCATACTAATATCTGTTGTCTATAAAGATTAAACCCAAAATTTATCAATAGTTATGACTACACAATTTAACCGGAGAAAATTCCTCATCTATGGTTCTGCTGCTCTTGGTAGCTCGGTATTACTTAAAGCTTGTGCTAATAATACACAAACAACTACACCCGCTGATTCCTCCCCAGGTGGTAACACCATCAAGGTAGGGATTTTACACTCTTTAAGTGGTACAATGGCCATCAGTGAAAAAAGTGTGGTAGACGCGGAAAACCTAGCAATTAAGGAAATTAACGCTCAGGGGGGAGTATTAGGTAAACAGATTGAAGCCATTACGGAAGATGGCGCTTCTAACTGGGATACTTTCAGAGAAAAAGCTACCAAACTAATTGAACAAGATAAGGTAGCTGTAGTATTTGGTTGCTGGACCTCTGCTAGTCGTAAAAACGTCAAGCCAGTGTTTGAAGAAAAAGATCATATCCTGTGGTATCCTGTGCAGTATGAGGGTCAGGAATGTTCTAAAAACATTTTTTATACCGGAGCAGCTCCCAATCAACAGATCGAACCTTCTGTGGACTGGTTGTTGAAAAACAAGGGTAAGGAATTCTTTCTAGTTGGCTCAGATTACGTTTTTCCCCGCACTGCTAACACAATAATTAAAGCTCAATTAGAAGCACTTGGTGGTAAAACAGTTGGTGAAGATTATTTACCCCTGGGTAATGTGGAAGTTACTCCTATCATTGCCAAAATTAAACAGGCCCTACCCAAAGGTGGAGTAATTTATAATACCTTAAATGGGGATAGTAATGTGGCATTTTTTAAACAATTAAAAGGTGCGGGTTTGACCCCAGAGAAGTATCCATCTATGTCCGTGAGTATTGCGGAGGAAGAGGTTAAAGCCATTGGAGTGGAATACTTAAAAGGACATTATGCAGCTTGGAATTACTTCCAAACTGTAGATACACCAGCCAACAAAAAGTTTGTAGAGGCTTTCAAGAAGGAATATGGTGCAGATAGGGTACTTAACGATCCTATGGAAGCTGCTTACATTGCCGTCTACCTTTGGAAACAGGCGGTAGAAAAAGCTGGAAGTACGGATTTAGTCAAGGTGCGCCAAGCTGCTTATGGTCAAACCATAGATGCACCCGAAGGTAAAGTGACCATGAATGGTAACCATCATATATCCAAGATTGTGCGTATTGGTGAAGTTAGAGATGATGGCTTGTTTAATATTATTTATGCTACCCCCGCACCGGTAGAACCTATTCCCTGGAATCAATATGTCAAAGAGACTAAGGGATTTGCTTGCGACTGGTCAGATCCTGCCAAAGGTGGCAAGTACAAACAAACCTAGTCTGATTAAATTAAAGCTTGTGTAAGGGTTGATGGTTACAAGTGTGGGTTAAGCATTCCCCCTTAGACCTAATTAAGTTTTCATGGGTCATTTTAAAAATGACTCATGAATTTTTTGAGGATAAATAGGTGTTAACAGGATTTTTAGAAGCAATATTTAATGGAATTAGCATTGGGGCGGTACTATTAGTTGCAGCGCTAGGACTTTCCATTATTTTTGGACTGATGGGCGTGATTAACATGGCCCATGGAGAATTGATGATGCTGGGAGCTTATACTACTTTTGTAGTACAGCTTGGTTGTAAACAGTTAGGTGGTATTTGGTTTGATAGTTATATATTCCTGGCTTTAATTATTGCCTTTTTAGTCACTGCTTTAGTAGGTTTAGTTTTGGAGTGGGGGGTGATCTCCCATCTTTATGGTAGACCCTTAGAAACCCTTTTGGCTACTTGGGGAGTAAGTTTAATTTTTCAGCAGTTTGTCCGCAGTGTAAATTCAGTGCTAGTGATTGGTATCCTCTCATTTTGCGTACTATTCTTTGGGGGTGTACGAGTTTTAAATTCGCGTCAGCGGTTCCCCCAATTTGGTTACAGAGTGAAGGGAATGATCTTAGTTTTATCCTTGGGAATTGCCATGAGTTTGGGACAGTTATTTAGTCAACAGTCCTCCATGGTTCAACCTTGGTTTGGGGCTCAAAACGTTGATGTGACCGCCCCTAGTTGGTTACAATCCGGTGTATCTTTGGCCGGTGTGCAGTTACCCTTTGCTCGCTTGTTTATTATCTGTTTAACGGGAATTTGCGTAGCAGCAATTTATTTATTCTTACAGCGTTCCCCCTGGGGTTTAAGAATTAGAGCTGTGACTCAAAATCGTGCTATGAGTTCTTGTTTGGGTATACCTACGCAAAAAGTTGATGCTCTTACCTTTGCCCTGGGATCCGGATTAGCTGGTATAGCTGGTTGTGCTATTAGCTTACTTGGTTCCGTGGGTCCGAATACCGGACAGAATTATATTATAGATACCTTCATGGTAGTGGTTGTGGGGGGGGTTGGTAACTTAGTAGGTACGATTGTAGCTGCTTTGGCTATTGGTACTGCTAACTTTATTGTGGGATCGGGAACTCTAGCTTTTTTATCTTCTGGTGTTCAACCCTTGGTGGATTTTTTCAATTTTTTTGCCACTACTAGTATGGCAAAAGTGATGGTTTTTGCACTGATTATTGGTTTTTTGCAGTGGAAACCAGCGGGAATTTTCCCCCAAAAAGGTCGGAATATTGATGTTTAACCAAGGTCAGAAGATGATGAAAGATCAGGCTAAAAAGTCCATTTTGGTGGAAATTGCTGTAGTAGTGGCGATCGCATTATTGCTACTTGTAATTATGCCACTTGTGTTGACAGAATTTCGCCTAAATTTACTAGGGCGATTTTTATCCCTAGCGATTGTGGGTCTGGGGTTGGATTTGATTTGGGGTTACACAGGTTTACTCAGTTTAGGCCATGGCATTTTTTTTGGTTTAGGTGGTTATGCCATAGCCATGTACTTAAAACTGCAAGTTCCCTCCGGTGAATTACCTGATTTTATGGGATTATATGGGGTAACAGAATTACCTTGGTTTTGGCATCCCTTTTACTCCTTCGGTTTTGCTGTAATTGCGGTTATTTTGATTCCAGGTTTATTAGCAGGAGTTTTGGGTTATTTAGTCTTTCGTAACCGCATTAAGGGTGTGTATTTTTCCATTCTTACACAAGCAGCGGTAATCATATTTTTTAACTTTTTCAACGGACAACAGAAGCTATTTAATGGTACTAATGGTTTGACAGCGTTTAAAACCCTGTTAGGTATAAATTTGAGTGATAAAGGAATGCAACTTGTTTTGTATAGCCTAACAATTCTATTTTTAATATTTACCTATGGTCTATGTCGTTGGTTAACCAGTGGTAGATTTGGAAGGTTGTTAATGGCAATTCGAGATGATGAAACTCGCGTCAGATTTTGTGGATATGATCCTACAGAGTATAAAGTTTTGGTATTTGCAGTTTCCGGTGCGATCGCGGGGATAGCAGGAGCATTCTACGCCATTCAAAGTGGTTCTGTGTCACCGAGAGCAATGGATATTGGATTCTCTATTGAAATGGTAATTTGGGTAGCGGTGGGGGGAAGAGGAACCCTAACTGGTGCGATTTTAGGAACTTTACTAGTTAACTATGCACGAACCTTTTTAAGTGAACAATTTGCGGAAATCTGGTTATTTTTCCAAGGTGCGCTGTTTTTGGTGGTAGTTACAGTTCTCCCAGATGGAATGATGGGATGGTTAAAAACTCAAACCCTAGCCTTTGTGAATAGGTCAAGCAAAGTTATTACATATCCAAGTTTAGAACAGGATGCAGAAGTAGAACATGAACGCAAAAATCTTGGAAACTGAAAATGTAACCGTGAGTTTTGATGGATTTAAGGCCATAAATCGCCTGAATTTTACCATGGAAAAGGGGGAATTGCGAGTGGTGATTGGTCCTAATGGTGCGGGTAAAACCACTTTTCTCGATGTGATTACTGGTAAGGTTAAACCAACCCAAGGTCGAGTTTTATTTAAGGGTAGAAATCTACGTAATTTGAGTGAACATGAAATTGCTCGCTTAGGAATTGGACGCAAATTCCAAACGCCCAGAATTTACTTAAATCTCACTCCTCGGGAAAATCTAGAACTCACTAGCAATAGACAGAAAAGCGTTTTTTTTACCCTATTTGGCAGTCCTCATTTTCGTGAACAACAAACTATTAAAGAGTTATTGGTAACTATCGGGTTAACTTCTAAAGCTGATATTCCTGCTGGATTGCTTTCCCACGGTGAAAAACAAAGATTGGAAATTGGCATGTTAGTTGCTCAATCCCCTGATTTATTATTGGTGGATGAACCCGTAGCAGGTTTAACAGATGAAGAAACCTACAATATTGGGGAATTATTGTTAACACTTTCTCAAGATCACTCTATTTTGGTCATTGAACACGATATGGAATTTGTCAGGCAAATTGCTCGCAAAGTCACCGTATTACATGAAGGTTCCGTATTATGTGAAGGGGATTTCAAACAAGTGCAAAATGACCCCCGTGTCATTGAAGTATATTTGGGACAGCAACAGGAATAGAGAATTTATGTTACAAATCTCCAATCTGAATGTTTATTACGGTGAAAGTTATATTTTGCGCAATGTTGATTTAAAAATTGCGTCAGGAGAAATGGTTTGCATTATTGGACGTAATGGTGTGGGTAAAACCACCTTACTCAAAACCATTATGGGATTACTAAATCCTAGAGATGGTCAAATCCACTTTGCTGGTAATATGATTAACAATCAGTCACCAGATCAACGGGCAAAAATGGGTATTGGTTATGTCCCCCAAGGTAGGGAAATTATCCCCCGACTCACAGTAAAGGAAAATCTTTTACTGGGTTTGGAAGCTAGGAGAAAAAGACCAAAAAAAATGGAGATCTCTGACGAAATTTTCACCTTGTTTCCTGTTCTAGCAACCATGCTTCATCGTCAAGGTGGTGATTTAAGTGGTGGACAACAACAACAATTAGCGATCGCTCGCGCTCTCATGGGGGATCCCCAATTACTGCTCTTAGATGAACCAACGGAGGGTATTCAACCCTCTATAGTATTGGAAATTGAGTCCGCAGTGCGTCGGATTGTGGAAACTAGGGGAGTTTCTGTTTTGTTAGTGGAACAGCACTTACATTTTGTTCGTCAAGCTGACTACTACTATGCTATGCAAAAAGGTGGGATTGTAGCTTCCGGATCTACCAATGAGTTGAGCCAGGATGTAATTCAAAGCTTTTTGGCAGTTTAACAAACTACTGATCACTGCTGCTCATACTCTAGGGAACTGAGGAAACCCGTAGGGGATAATTGGGTTTTTTTCCCTGATGAGTATGGGAAATAGCAGCTTCCATAAAACCTTTAAACAGGGGGTGGGGGTGACTAGGACGAGATTGAAATTCCGGATGGAACTGACAAGCAATGAAAAATGGGTGCTGGGGATATTCCACAATTTCCACCAAACGTCCATCCGGGGAAGTACCACTAATCACATAACCGGAATTCAATAGGTGATTACGATAAAGGTTATTGAACTCATAGCGGTGACGATGACGTTCATAAATCACCTCCTCTTGATATAAATCAAAAGCTAGGGTATTTGGCTGGACATGACAGGGATATAATCCTAATCTCATAGTACCGCCTAAATCGATTACGTCTTGTTGCTCCGGTAGAAGATTAATTACTGGATAATCAGTTTGAGGATTAAACTCAGCACTATTGGCACCTACTAAACCCTCTACATTCCGTGCCCATTCAATTATTGAACACTGCATACCCAAACATAATCCTAAAAACGGAATTTGTCGGTTTCTAGCATATTCAATGGCACTAATTTTGCCATCCACACCCCGAATGCCAAAACCCCCAGGGACAATTATACCATCTACTCCCAAAAGATAATTATCTGGTGGTTCTACTTCTAGTATTTCCGAATTGACCCATCTTAAACGTAAATCCCCATAAGTGGCGATCGCTGCATGACGTAGGGATTCTACTACAGATAGATAAGCATCTCCTAAACGTACGTATTTACCAACTATGGCAATTTCTACAGGAGATTGGGGATGAGACATACGCTCTACCATGGTTTCCCAATGGGTTAAATCCGGTTCTCGCTGTTCCATTTGTAATAGGTCTAGGGTTTGTTGAGCTAGTCCTTCTTTTTCTAAAATTAGGGGTACTTCATAAATACTACTAGCATCTTGACAGGTAATTACACACTCCACAGGAACATCACAAAACTCTGAGAGTTTTTGTTTTAAACCCACCGGAATTGGGCGATCGCATCTACAAACTAAAATATCTGGTTGAATACCAATAGATCGTAATTCCTTAACAGAATGTTGGGTAGGTTTAGTTTTCATTTCTCCTGCTGAAGCAATCCATGGCAAAAGTGTCACGTGCATGTACAAAACATTTTGTTTGCCCACTTCTTTGCGTAATTGGCGGATAGCTTCTAAAAATGGTAGGGACTCAATATCACCCACCGTGCCACCAATTTCAGTAATTACCGCTGCAGGATTTGTTTCTTTAGCAACTCTAATTACCCGTTCTTTAATTTCATTAGTAATATGGGGAATTACCTGAACAGTGCCACCATTATAGTCTCCACGACGTTCCTTATTAATTACAGACTGATAAATCAAACCAGTAGTAACACTGTTTAGGCGAGACATAGAAGTATCCGTAAATCGTTCGTAATGGCCCAAGTCCAAATCTGTTTCAGCACCATCTTGGGTCACAAAGACCTCCCCGTGTTGAAATGGGCTCATTGTTCCTGGATCCACATTAATGTAGGGGTCAAGTTTAAGAATAGAGACAGAATAATCTCGAGATTTCAGCAATCTTCCCAAACTTGCTGCTACAATTCCCTTACCAATACTGGAAACAACGCCCCCAGTTACAAAGATAAACTTAGTCATAGTATTTTCAATAAATCTTGTGTGTTTGCCGTGAAAAAGGTCATAGGAATAATAATATTCGGTTGTTTGCTTACCTCCTCTGTTACTGTGGCTCAGAACTCACTTCTAGTAGTTTTTCCACCGAAAAATCACCAAACCAGTACAGAAAAAATATTTTTTATCGGTACAGCACCACCCCAAGGGGAGGTAGTAATTAATGGTCGGAAGGTTAAACGCAGTCAATCTGGACATTTTTCTCCTAGCTTCCCCCTGCAATTAGGAGAAAACCTGTTCAAAATCCGTTACCAAAATCAGGAGCAGGAGATTAGGGTGACCAGGGTTTCCACCCAACCACAACTACCAACAGGTTTAGGTTTTGCTCGGGATTCTCTCCAACCTGGAGTTGATCTAGCTAGACTCCCAGGAGAACTAATTTGTTTTAGCGCCATTGCACCTCCTCAAGCTACTGTGTTTGTCAAGTTAGGGGAGCAGATGGTTTCTTTGAAACCACAACCGTTACAGGCTAATTTACCCGCCAATTCCAGCGTGCTAACCGGAAGAAACCAACCCACTGGCTATATTCCTAACAAATACCAGGGTTGTACAACAGTCACCAGTGTTGCTGATTTAGGACAACCCCAATTTAGTTTGACATTAAATAATCAAACCATATCTCAAACTGCTCCTGGCAAAATTCAGATTCTTCATCCTGCTCAGTTATTTGTTGCAGAAGTCACATCAGAATCATGCGTAACTCGCACGGGTCCGAGTACGGATTATTCTCGAATGACTCCCTTACCCAAGGGTACAAGAGTAATGATTACAGGTCAGGAAGGTGATTGGTTCAGATTAGATTATGGGGTTTGGGTTAATAGGAAGGAAATCCAAATTATACCCGGAGCAGCACCGCCAAAAACTATTATTCGCAGTGTGGGATATAGTCAATTGCCCAAAATGACCGAGATACGATTTCCCCTACAAGTACCTGTACCCCTGAAAGTTCAACAAGGCGATCGCACTTTTACTCTTACTCTTTACCACACTACTGCTCAGACTGATACTATTCGACTAGACGATGATCCTTTAATTTCTCGTCTGGATTGGCAACAGGTCACACCGGATCAGGTAAATTACACTTTTAACCTTAAAAAGTTGCAACAGTGGGGATATAAGTTAAGATATGAGAATAGTACTTTAGTTTTAACTTTACGTCACCAACCAACTATTGCTTTAGCAAGACGGTTACCATTATCAGGTATAAAAATAGTAATAGATCCTGGTCACGGTGGTAAAGAGTCCGGTGCTATTGGTCCCACAGGATATGCGGAAAAAGATGTAAACCTACTAGTCTCTAAACTACTGCGAGATGAATTGGTCAAGCGCGGTGCTGTTGTAGTTATGACCAGGGAAGATGATCGAGAAGTATCTTTAGTAGAAAGACAAGAGATCATCAGTAGGGAAGAACCCGCGATCGCCCTGTCCATACATTATAATTCCTTACCTGATAATGGTGATGCAGAAAACACTAGAGGTTTTGGTAGCTTTTGGTATCATCCCCAATCGCACAGTTTGGCAGTGTTCTTGCATAATTATGTTGTCAGTCAACTCAAACAACCATCCTATGGGGTATTTTGGAATAATCTAGCTTTAACTCGTCCCAATCATGCACCAGCGGTTCTATTAGAATTAGGTTTTATGAGTAACCCTCAAGACTTTGAGGAGATAGTCAACCCCCAGACACAGAAAAAGATGGCGAAAACCCTAGCGGAGGGTGTAACTAAGTGGTTGAAATCACAAGAGAAAAAGTAGAATTTCCAGATGTCACCAAGTTACCATAATTGCTATAATGATGGTAGCCTTTCAACCACTCAATTATGGGATTTACAATCACCGAAACACAAAAACAGTACAAGATCTATTCCCTCTCGGACAGTGATGCTGATTCCCATCTGGAGGTAGTCCCAGAAAGAGGTGGTATTGTCACCCAATGGTCATTAAAGGATCGCGAAATTTTCTACTTGGACAAAGAAAGATTTACCCATCCTGACCTCAGTGTGCGAGGTGGGTTACCAATTTTATTTCCCCTTTGTGGTAATCTACCCGATAACACTTACAGCCACAACGGGAAACAATATACACTCAAGCAACATGGTTTCGCCCGGGAATTACCCTGGGAAGTAACCAGTAATGCTACAGAAAATGGAGCAAGTCTTAGTTTAGTCCTAAACAGTAGCGATGCAACCCGTACCGTCTACCCCTTTGACTTTCGAGTAACTTTTACTTATACGCTAAGAGCCAATTCTTTGACGGTTGATCAGGTTTATCACAATCTCTCAGATGAGACAATGCCTTTTTCAACTGGATTTCATCCCTACTTTCAGTGTGGAAATAAATCTCTGCTAGAGTTTGACATTCCCTCTGGACAATATCTGGATCAAAAAACCAAGCAAATTTACTCCTTTGCGGGCAAATTTGACCTTGAACAGGAGGAACTGGATTTTGCCTTTGGGGATTTGCGCAGTCAATCAGCCAAGGTCAAAGATCACGACCGTAAATTAGAATTAAGCCTCGAATATGATCCAACCTATGTGGTGCTGGTCTTCTGGACCGTGCGGGGTAAAGACTTTTATTGTCTAGAACCCTGGACTGCTGGACGTAACTCCCTCAACACCGGGGAAAATCTTACCCTTTTGGCTCCCCACACTAGCAAAACCACTTCTATAAAATTGACCGCAAATTTTCTCTAACAAGTCCTTGACAGAGTGACGAGAGGTTGGTATATTGAAAAAGTTGCAAAAAACGAAAGGGTCACTAACTCAACGGTAGAGTACTCGGCTTTTAACCGATTAGTTCCGGGTTCGAATCCCGGGTGACCCATACAGTTGTACAATTTGGTTGTCCCAGTTATTTACCATACAAAAATGTGGCAAAAAATTAAAAAAATAAAATTCATCCTGGTTCTTACTTTGGCTATTACTCTCATCACTATTTACCCTGATATGGCCATAGCTGCTGGATTTAGGAGTTTTGTGGACACGGAGGATGGTTATCAATTTTCCTATCCTAATGGTTGGTTACAAGTGAAAGTGGCTAACGGTCCTGATGTGGTGTTTCATGATTTAATAGAAGTCTCTGAAAATGTATCCGTGGTCATTAGTCCCGTTCCTCAAGGTAAGAGTTTAACAGAACTGGGAACCCCAACAGAAGTAGGATATAAACTGGGTAAATCTGCTCTTGCTCCCGAAGGTTCTGGACGTTCAGCAGAATTAGTCAATGTGGCACAAAAGGAAATTAATGGTAATAATTACTACTTTCTAGAGTATGCTGTTAAACTGGGTAATGGTCAATCAAGACACAATGTAGCCAGTGTGGCGGTTAGCCGTGGTAAATTGTTTACATTTAATGCTTCCGTACCAGAAAGACGTTGGCGAAAATTACAACGAACCATTGATGAGGTTGTCAGTTCTTTTCAGGTGTATTAGTGGATTAGCAAATGTCCCGGGTCAGGAGTGTGATCCGCCTAAGAACACAACTCCTGAAATTAACTGGTGAAGTGTTGAAATTATAAATTAAATCATGAACTGAATCATGAACATTCCCGAATTTGTGCTTGCGTCTGCTTCTCCTGCTCGTCATCGCTTACTACAAACCGTGGGGATTGAACCAATCATTTATCCCAGTGATTTTGATGAGTCACAAGTACAACTGAGTAACCCGCAGGAATTAGTCAATAAACTGGCTCAATGTAAAGCTGAAACTGTTTCCCCCCGTTTTCCTGCTGCTTTGATCATGGGGTGCGATTCCGTATTAGCTATGGATAATCAGATTTATGGTAAACCAGAAAATGTAGAGGTAGCGATATCTCGTTGGCGCTTAATGCAGGGGAGTTGGGGTGATTTGTATACGGGTCACGTGTTAATGGATAACCTACAGAAAAAGACCATTATTAAGTGTCAAATAACTAGAGTTTATTTTGCCAAAATGACTGACCATGCTATTATCAACTATGTGAGAACCGGTGAGCCACTAAAATGTGCTGGTGGTTTTGCTTTAGAAGGTTTTGGCAGTTTATTTGTGGAAAAAATTATGGGTTGCCATAGTAATGTAATTGGACTAAGTTTACCCTTACTAAGGCAAATGTTAGGGGAACTGGGTTATGAGGTAACAGATTTTTGGCAATAGGATATACTAATAAAAAAATAAAAACAAGATACAGAACAATATGTCCTCTCAACCTTCTCTACGGGAAAAACAACATCCTTTAATTCAGCAACTGGCTAATACAATCGAAGAAGTTTGGCATGAACACCTCCAGTTATCACCCTATGAGTTACCTGAGGATTTGGGGTATGTGGAAGGTAGATTAGAAGGGGAAAAACTGGTAATTGAAAATCGCTGTTATCAGACTGTTCACTTCCGCAAAATGCACTTAGAACTAGCGAGAGTTGGCAATATCTTAGATATCTTACACTGTGTGATGTTCCCTCGCAAGGAGTATGATATACCCATGTTTGGTTGTGATTTAGTGGGAGGTAGGGGTCAAATTAGTGCAGCTATAGCAGATCTTTCTCCTGTAAATTTGGAGAGAACCCTACCGGAAAATTATCATCATCAATTAGGCAATTTAACCCCAGTTAATTTTTCCCAACCCCGGGATTTACCTGAATGGGGGAATATATTTTCAGATTTCTGTCTGTTTATTCGTCCTAGCTCTTTAGAGGAAGAATTGTTGTTTTTAAATAGAGTGAGAGAGTTTTTAAAAATCCATTGCAGTCAAGCAATTATCTCCGTTCCTGTCCCAGCAGAAAAGATTCCCTCAATTATTGCGGGACAACATAACTATTGTACAAAACAACAACAAAATGATAAGACTCGACGGGTCTTAGAAAAAGCTTTTGGTGAACAGTGGGCGGAAAACTACATGACTACTGTATTATTCGATTTGCCTTAAAGATCCCAGTCTTTGATTTACTAACTCTATAGCTAATTTTATAGCTGCTTGCATACTGGTTCCATCAGCAATACCTTTACCAACAATATCAAAAGCGGTTCCATGATCTGGTGAAGTTCTGACAAATGGTAACCCGATAGTGGTATTAACAGCTCGGTCAAAAGCCATTAATTTAACTGGAATTAAACCCTGATCATGATAAAGAGCTAAGTAGCCATCAGCAGGATTTGTAACTAAAGAATGACCGTACCAGGCCTGACCGGGTTTTACCCACATTGTGTCCGGTGGTATTGGTCCTTCCAATTGTAAATGTGGTCGTTTTTCCCTTTCTCTTTGTAACCAGGGAATCAACCAGTCTATTTCTTCTGTCCCTAACTGTCCCATTTCTCCACTGTGGGGATTTAAACCCGCAACCACTATTTTACCTGTTTTAATCCCAAAGTCTGTTGCTAAACACTCCTCGAGTAAATCTAACTTTCCCGTTAATAACTCTGGTGTTAGGGTTTGACATACTTGGTTTATGGGAATGTGGGTGGTAGCTAATAATGTTCTTAAAGTCCAACCAGTAAAGGGCGATCGCCCGACAAATAGCATACCAAAACGGTCTATACCTGATCTTTGAGCCAGAAGTTCGGTTTGTCCGGGATAATGGTGCCCAGCTGCTTTCCAAGCGGATTTAGCAATGGGAGCGGTAACAATCCCATCAAATTCACCTGCTAAAGTTTGAGCGATCGCCCGTTCCATATAAGCAAAACTAGCTGCACCACTAGCTTGATTACCCACTCCAGGGATAATGTCTGTGAGACTGGGTAGATCCAGGTTAATAATATCCAATTGACGGGGATTGGGTAAAAGTGGGTCAGTCTTTTCTGTGAGAGAGGTTAAATTTTCATAGGTCCTGGTCAGTAAATCACGATTGCCAACCACTACTAAATGGCAGTTTTTATGGAGTTGGGGATTGGCCAGAGCTTTTAAAATCACCTCGGAACCGATACCAGCTGGATCGCCCTGAGTGATTGCTAAACGGGGAATGGAATGGGTTTTAGTCATTGTTCAAACCAGTTATGAAACCAGTTATTGTTGATATGGTAATTGTAAGCCAGATTACGTTTTTAAATAAATAAAAAATGTAGACTTTATTTAAATAATTTATTTAACCTTTATTTGATGGAGCGTAAAACCATAAGGAGTGAAAAATGGCATGAAAAAAGTTTAAGTTATTGGAGGAACAGTTTTTAAATACATTTGAAAAAATATGGCACAGTTAAAGGCAAATTTCGGAAGATTTGTCACAAATCTACATTTGAGAATTTAGGCCACTCTTATTTGCACAAATCATAACTTAAACAAAAAGGCAAGATAGCATGTCAAGAGTGAGCGAAAAGCCAAAGTTAACAGAACAAATTCTGGAATCACCAATTTGGTTAAAAATAGCTCTGGCAATGCCAGTAGCTATTGCAGCTGGATTTTTAGCAACAGCAAGAATCGAACAATTAAAAAAACTAGCATCTCCCACATCTATCTCCCAAACGCCCAATACAATTACTGCTGTAGGTAGACTAGAACCACGGGGAGAAGTAATCAAAATAGCTGCACCCAACTCAGGATTTTCTGCAGGTTCCCGAGTTCAGGAACTGTTGGTAAAAGAGGGAGAAAAAGTACAAAAAGGACAGATAATTGCAATTTTAGATAGTCGGGATTCTAACATGGCCGCTGTGGAAGAAGCAAGAGCCAAATTACAGGAGTCTCGCGCTAATTTAGCGCAGGTCAAATCTTCCTCACCAAGAGATATTCAAACCCAGAACGCGGTGATTTATAGGTTGCAAGCACAATTACAGGGAGAAGAAAAAACCCAACAAGCTACTATTGCTAGAATTGCTGCTGAATTGAGTGGGCAAAAACTTGTCCAATCTGCAACGGTTAAAAGATTAGAAGCAGAATTGATTGGACAAAGGGATATACTGAGAGCTTCTGTTGAGCGTGTGCGTGCAGAACAGCGTAATGCTCAAGTTGATGCTGGACGCTATGATTTTTTATATAAACAAGGTGCTATTTCTCAACAAGAAAGGGATAGAAGAAGTGTCAATGCTATAACTACTACCCAGCAGTTACGGGAGAGTCAAGCTAGTTTAAAACAGGGAGTAGCAACATTACAGCAGCAAATATCTGAAGCTAGAGCTAACCAAATGAGAACTATTGCTACTTTACAACAGCAATTATTGGAGGCTATTGCTACCCGTAATCAAACCTTGTCCACATTACAAAGACAAATTGACGAAGAAAGGTCTAGATTAAACAAACTACTAGATGTTAGTCCTATGGATTTACAAATCGCACGGGCTCAAGTTAGTAGTGCCATTGCCTTAATTAAAAAAGCACAATCAGATTTACAACTGAGTTATGTAAAAGCACCAACTAGGGGAGAAATTCTCAAGATCCATACCAAATCAGGAGAGGTAATGAATCTTAATGGGATTGCGGAAATTGGACAAACTGATCAAATGTTTGTGGTGGCTGAAATTCCGGAGGATAGTATCGGTAGGGTTAGTATGGGACAGCTGGTTACTGTCACTAGTGATAATGGTGCATTTAGTGGGCAAATTCCAGGAAATATCACGGAAATTGGCAGAAAAATCGGTAAAAAGGATGTGTTAAATACAGATCCAGCAGCGGATATTGATGCTAGGGTGGTGGAAGTGAAAATTTCTCTTTCTCCTCAAGATAGTCAACGAGTTTCTGGGTTAACTAATGCCAAGGTAATGGTGGAAATTAATACGGATCAATCCAGTCGAAAAAAATAGAGTAGTCATTCTACCAATCACTTCATCATTTTTCACAATGTTACAGAAAATACCTCTATCTTGGCTACAACTAACAAGAGAAAAAACTCGCCTAGCTGTGGCTTTATCAGGTATTGCTTTTGCTGATATTTTGATGTTTATGCAGTTAGGTTTTCGAGATGCATTATATTATAGTAATGTGAGAATGCACAGCAGTTTAAAGGGTGATATTGTGATTATTAACAATCAATCTAATGCTGTGTTGGCCATGAAACCTTTTTCCTCGCGACGGCTATATAAAGCTTTAGATGCACCCAGTGTTTCTTCTGTTCATCCTATCTATTTAGATTATACTAGCTGGAAAAATCCAGTTACTGGTCGTTCCCGCAGTATTCTGACTTTTGGATTTAATCCAGAATATAATGTTTTTGATTTACCAGGAGTCTCTAACAATATTGATAAACTAAAACTTCCTGATGTGGTATTATTTGACCGTTCTTCCAGAGTAGAATATGGTCCAATTGCTAGTGATTTCGACCGGGGTAAAACTGTTACAGCAGAGATTAAAAGACGACAGGTTCAAGTAGTGGGATTATTTACTTTGGGTGCATCCTTTGGAGCAGATGGTAATTTAATTACTAGTGATGTGAATTTCTTGAGGATATTTCGTAATCGTCAACTGGGATTAATTGATATTGGGTTAGTCCGCATTAAACCAGGAGCAGATGTTAATCAAGTTGCCACCTATTTGCGAGGCTATTTACCACCAGATGTGAATGTTTTAACTAAGCAGGAATTTATAGATTTTGAAAGAAACTATTGGGCAACTAGTACTGCTATCGGGTTTATTTTTACTTTGGGGACAATCATGGGATTTATTGTGGGAACTGTGATTGTTTATCAAATTCTTTATACGGAGGTAACAGATCATCTATCAGAATATGCCACTCTTAAAGCTATAGGTTACACCCAAAACTATCTATTAAGTGTGATTTTACAAGAGTCCTTCATGTTGGCAATTTTAGGCTATGTCCCTGGCTTTGTTTCCGTTCTATTCCTTTACCAGGTCGCTAGAAATGCCACACTTTTACCAGTAATGATGAGCTACGGTCGAGCAATCATGGTATTGATATTAACTATTATTATGTGTTTTATTTCCGGAGCTATTGCCATTAGAAAGTTACGCTCGGCCGATCCAGCAGATATTTTTTAAAAACTCTCCACAACATCACTCATTAATATTAGGAGTCATATATGAATTATAAGAAACCAGTAATCTCTGTTAAAAATCTTAACCACTACTATGGTAAGGGAATCCTCAAAAAGCAAATTCTCTTTGATATCAATCTGGATGTATATTCGGGAGAAATTGTCATTATGACTGGTCCTTCAGGTTCAGGTAAAACTACTTTATTAAGTCTCATTGGTGGTTTACGCTCGGTTCAAGAGGGTAGTCTCAAGTTTTTGGGCAAGGAATTATTGGCAGCTCGTCAAGATCAATTGGTACAAATTAGACGCAATATCGGGTACATTTTTCAAGCACACAATTTATTGGGTTTCTTAACCGCTAGACAAAATGTGCAAATGGCAGTGGAATTAAATGACAATATTTCTCCACTCCAGGCTATGAAAAAATCAACTACCATGCTGGAAGCAGTTGGTCTCGGTTCACGAATTAACTATTATCCCGATAATTTATCAGGGGGGCAAAAACAAAGAATTGCTATCGCCCGTGCTTTAGTCAATCATCCCCCCCTCGTTTTGGCTGATGAACCTACAGCGGCGCTAGATAAACAGTCCGGACGTGATGTGGTAGAAATTATGCAGCGCTTGGCTAAGGAACAAGGTACTGCTATTCTACTGGTTACCCATGATAATCGCATCCTCGATATAGCTGATCGCATTCTGGAAATGGAAGATGGTTTATTGACCCGCGACTCCTCTACCATAACTTAATGAATGATCCTCCTTAACTTCTATTACCAAATCTACTGGCAATGATTTTGGGGTTGATTTTATTAAGGGCTCCATAAATAATTCTGGATGTAATGATCGCCAAAAATACTTGACAAATTCTTCTATTTGTGCGTCATTCATACCTGAAAAACCCGCAGCAATCATTTTATGTTCTGCTTCTTTACGCCACTTTAAAGAAAATCTGTAATCAGTTGGTTTAACTATTATTAAACTATCTATTTTTTCCCACAGGGTTACATAAGCTCCTAACTGCTGGTTCCTAGAACGGGCAAAAGCCTGATCTTCTGGAGTGGTAATCGGTGGTGGTGCATTAGTAAATATTTCTGGGTCTATGGGTAACACCCCCACAAACCAACCTTCAAATAACACTATATCAACTTGATCTATTATTTCTGGGGTAGTGCGATCGCCCATTCCACAAAGGGCGGATTTATCAAAGCGGGGAACTGTCACGGGAAACTTGTTTTGGAGAATCTGATCCAGTAGGCTTAAACCTAGGTGAATATCGTGGGTTCCTGGTGGACCTCGCCAAATCAATCGGGGGTCTTGCTCTCTTAACTTCACGCGATCGCTGTGAGTTTTATATAAATCATCCAATGATAGACTTAAACTAGAGTATCCCAAGTGTCGGAGAACCAGGTTGAGGATCTGGCACATTGTGGTTTTACCCGTGCCCTGGGGACCTAAAATCCCCTGAATCATAGGCCTCCCTAAACTTTTTCTGCTTGAGGCAATTTTTACCCCCAGGGGTAGCCATAAGTCCCATAATGCCTGTAACATGGTTTGGGTGGGTATTTGCAGGTTATTTTCGCACAGTTGCTTAAAATCCGGAAAAACACACCTAAGAAGAGATAATCGCTCTTCCACAACCTGGTTTACATTCTCAGGGGTAATGCCAAATAGCTTTGCCCCAGCTTCCCATGTCCTAACTTCTTGTGCTAAAACTTGCCAATGTTCCCTTTCACCCGCAAGTAAACTTGCCAGTGAGACCTGACTGAGCCAACTGTTGCTCATAACTGATACTCACGAACTTACTCAAAACAACTTTCTACCCTAGGAACCTAATTTGAAGGCCTCTAAAAACAGACTATATATTAAACCAATCTTGAGCCAATTGAGGGATTCGACCCAAATGGCTCGTTGAGAAAAAAACCCACGACTATAGAACAATCTGCTGGCAACTTCCGTCAGTAAAACCAAGACAGCAGCGGCCCATATATCCAGTTGAGCTTGTTGTCCTGCGGTGGTGGAAACTACTGATCCCAAAAAAAAACCAAATAGCCAACTAATCAACAACAGACATAATCGTCGCCAAGGGTTAATGAACCATTGTGCCACATTTGTGGCAATGGTATCTAACAAATTGTTAAGACGAGTATTCTGCATATAGATTGGGGGATGAATGAAATGGGACAAGAGTTAATTATCTAATGTCTAACTGCTATTCGCAAACTATTACTGAAAACTATGATTATCAAATCCCCAGCACATCTTAAATTCACAGTTATAACTTTTACATTAACTATGCTAGGGCTACTGGGGGGATGTTTAGGACTGACTGTGTCCTTTGATTCCCAACCCTCCGATAGTATATCGCAAGCACCAGAGAAATCACCACTTTTGGAAAATGATACAGCTACACCCAGTCCCCAGTTCCAGCAGGTTGAACCTAAGACAATTAGTGACCGAACACTGGAAAAGAGCAAATTTGGCAATTTACGCATCAGTAATAAGACATATCAACCAATTCGTTTAGCCTTGTTGTTACGACATTCCCCATCCTCTCCTTCAGGGAAAAAAGGTTTAATTCCTGCTCATTGGGACTTTGCTCCCCAAGAAGGTAGTCAGGGAGGTTTAATACTGTCCTTACCAGATGGTAGTTTGAAGTTGGAAAAAGGGGATATTTTGGTAGCTTGTGCTCAAGATGGCTCACGACGTTATTGGGGACCGTATATTGTGGGGGAAACCTCTGATCCATTATGGGATCCCAAAACTGGAGAATGGCAATTAACACTTGTCCCTTAATTAACTCAATTCATTTTTAGTTTGTATTTGCGGGTCGTGACTTTATGAGGCTGAAATCAATTAATTTATATCCTATAAGATACTGGTTTCAAAACGTGGGCGATAATTCCATATTGATAACAATTTTTACTCTAATCTGGTTGTTAGGAATTAATTTTATTGCGTTTATATGGAACCTGGGAAGTGTGGGACTAATAGATGAAACTGAGCCATTGTTTGCTGAAGCATCCCGACAAATGTTGATCACTGGAGATTGGATCACACCTTTTTTCGATGGTCAAACACGGTTTGATAAGCCAGCTTTAATTTATTGGTTCCAGGCGATCGCTTATAAGATTATGGGTGTCAATGAATGGGCAGTACGCATACCCTCAGCTTTAGCTGCTATTAGTGTCACGGTTATGGCTTTTTATGTGGTAAAGTGGCACTTGACCGAAAAAGACCGATTAGACCAAACAACGAACCTCCCTCGTCGTTATTTTATAGCCACCCTGACATCGGGTATGATAGCTCTCAACCCAGAAATGATTGTTTGGGGGAGGGTGGGGGTTTCAGATATGCTACTCACTGGTGGTATTGCTTGTTCTTTACTCAGTTTTTTTGTAGGTTATGCCCAGAATTCTCCCCCCTCCCGCTGGCCTAATCCATGGTATCTCACCAGTTATGTTTTGATGGGTGCAGCGGTTCTCACCAAAGGACCTGTGGGTATAGTTCTCCCCGGATTTATTCTCATTGCCTTTGCTTTATATCTGGGCAAGTTTAAACAGCTATGGCAAGAAGCTCAACCAGTCCTTGGCATATTCATTGTTGTAATCATTAATGCCCCTTGGTATGTTTTAGTAACTTGGCGCAATGGATGGAACTTCATTAATACCTTCTTTGGCTATCACAACATAGAACGTTTCACAGAAGTGGTGAACGGTCATTCAGCTCCTTGGTATTTTTATTTCCTGGTGGTGTTATTTGGTTTTCTACCCTACTCTGTATTTCTCCCAGCAGCTTTAATCAAATTCATGGGGTGGAAATTTTGGCAGAACTCCTGGCGCTCTCACATAATATCACAAGAACGTTCTCAACACTTGGGTTTGTTTGCCTGTTTTTGGTTCCTGGGTGTATTTATCTTCTTCACCATTGCTACCACAAAACTTCCTAGTTATGTATTACCCCTTATGCCAGCTGCAGGTATTCTTATAGGTTTGTTTAGTAGCGATTTATTTACTCATAAACCAACTGATAAATCTTTTCGTCTCAGCAGTTGGGCAAATGTGGCTTTTTCATTAACCATTGCGATCGCTTTACTTCATGTTTTACAACTTTTGGGTACAGACTCAGCTGCTCCTGAATTTTATCAACAACTACAACTTTCAGGTTTGACTAACCTGGGGGGGTGGATTTGGTTAACTACAGCTATTGCGGTTGCCTGTTTAAACTTAATTCGTAGTTATAGAATAGTTCTTCCCACCAATATTCTGGCATTTGTAATATTCCTAGCACTTGTGCTTATGCCCGCATTATTTATGATGGATAAACAACGTCAAGCTCCTTTGAGACAATTATCTGCACTTGCTGTATCTGAAATAAAACCCCATGAGGAATTAGTCATGGTTGGTTTTCAAAAACCAACCGTAAGTTTTTATTCCCGAAAAGCAGTCACCTACCTTGAGGATGCACAGGAAGCGTTGGATTACATTCGCACCCAAAGTGTCACTACTAAACATTCAAATTCCTTACTGCTTTTATTGGAACACCAAGAATTCATGACCATGAGTTTACCACTAGAAAATTATAAACCTATGGGTAAAAAAGGTGCTTACCATCTAATTCGTGTAACTTTACCACCCATAAAAAAGAGTCATTCTCTTTCTAAGGCTTGATTAATTTCACCTAATAAGTCTTCCATGGAAATAGAACGAGGTAATAGCTGAGTAGCAACACCCTGATTAACCTTGCCCAACCTTCCCAATAAATTCACATTAATGTGACTCGTCCTTTTATCAAGCACTAAAATTGGAGGTAACTTCACCTGCAAATTTGCAAGGGAATTTAATACATTTTCTATTTCCTGAGTTGCTGTAGCTTCCCCAATACAGAGTAATATCAAATCAACACTCTGATGAATGATTTGTTGCACTAACTCCCGCCAACAGTTACCTATCCCCGCCTTAAAACCAGCAGTTTGTAAATATTGAATCAGTGCTTGAAACCATTCTCCACCCACTTGAACCTTACTTGTAGAGTTTTGCTTTGCCACCAATTTCTGTGACTGCATCATATGCTTTAAAGAATATTGGGGAGAGTCTGATTTCTGAATGTTACTTACTCTAGTATGAGCGTGTTTACTGTTCACATCGGGTAAATCACTTAACATGGTTATATCCACTACTAATATATTTGGAGGACAACCAATACCAGAGGCAATTTCCAATACGGATACTAAATGATCTAAATTATGACCATGTATCGTTTCTTTGCCCATAGGTGTCAAGCAAGGAAACACTCCCAACCCAGGTATTTGAGATGCTGCTAGGGTAGTAGCTGCATCACAGGTAACTAGAGGTATTTTGGCCAATCTGGGATATTGAGGTAACTGCTGTAAATACTTCTGCGCATTGACATTATCAGTATCTAACAAAATCACATCAAACTGCCATACCCTGGCCAAAATTTCCGCCTGTTCTAAATCATCTACTTCTATTACCCGATGCTCTGTTAAAGAGGGATGGGGATTGGATTCCAGTTCTGCACTAACTAGTCTAAGGATTTTTAAGGTTTTTTGTGTGGGTAAGGGTTCCTCCGACGGAGAATCTATCTTCTCTAATTTTGCTACCATACACCATCTTTCTACTATGGGAACCATAGCCGAATATTCCACTGGTAAGCTCAAAAAATCATCCGCTCTATTTAAGTAAGCCTGTTCTTTTTCTGCACCTGTAGCCGTAATAATTACGGGAATGTGTCGAGTCGCACTGTCTGATTTTAGCAGAGTTAGCACGTCCCAACCAGAAAGTAGAGGTAGTAGAGGATTTAAAAATATAGTCTTCGGTTGTAATCGTCTTGCTTTTTCCAGCGCTTCAGTTCCAGAACGAGCAATTACTACCCGATATCCCAAACTTTTCAGGTGTTGGGTAATTTCCTCTATATATCTACTGACTGCTTCCACAATCAAAATTAAACGCTGGGAAGATATTAATTGAGGTGTTTCCCCATTTCCCCCCGATGTGTCTGTAAAACTTGTTTTTGGCGGGGAGGGTGGCAATAACAAGGTAAATTGACTACCTTTACCTTCACGAGATAAAAAACTTACATCTCCTCCGTGTAACCGCGCCAATGCCCGGGTGAGGACTAATCCTAACCCAGTACCCTCAAACTGGCGATTTAGAGGGTTTTCTAACTGTTGGAATTTTTGGAAGATTAAATGTTGTTGGTGGTCAGGAATACCAATTCCCGTATCCCATACTGTAAAAGCAATCCATCCTTCCCATCTATTTACTCGCAGTCCCACTTTCCCAAAACTTTCGGTGAATTTGAAGGCATTGCCCAGCAAATGCACTAACATTTGTCTTAACCTTAGTTCATCCGCCACTATTTCTTTTAGTCCTGGTTCAATGCTCAAGCTAAATTCATGACTGGGCAATGATTCACCCTTTCTTCCTGTTTGATTATGTACCGATCTGGCTTCTACCAAAGCGCGATCGCACACTTCCTGAATTCGTACTGGTGATGGTGTGAGTTCCATCTGACCAGTTTCCATGCGTGTCAAATCTAAAATATCATTCACCACACTCATCAAATGACGACCACTTTGATGAATGAGTCCTGCATAGCGAGCTTGTCTTTCGTTTAATTCTCCTAAATTCTTATCCACTAAAAGTCTTGACAAACCCAAAACTGCTGTTAGGGGAGTTTTCAACTCATGGCTAATACAAGCTAGGAATTCATCTTTTAACCGGTTAAGTTGAATTAAATCCGCATTTTTAGCAGCTAATTCCTTAAAAAGTTGTTGTTGTTCGGTTACATCTGTGGCCAAGACTAACCATAGGTCCTTGGTTAAAAGTTGTGAATTTTCCTTTGTTAATGTCAATTGTGATTCCGGACCCCAGATTTTCAGTTCTCGACTATCTAGGGGGATTTTAGCAAACTGCCAAATTCGTTCCTGGCCATTTTGCACCTCTACCACACAGATACAAGTACCCTGTTGAGAGTCTAGATAGCAGTAATTGGGGGAATCATTGGCTTTACTGTAGGATTCCTCTATTGTGTTTAAATCTGGTTGATAATCTTGTGTATGTTTTAAATTAAGTTTATTTATCTCTAAAGGTTTTTCTATAGAGAAACTAGATTTTACATATTCACTGATACGGGTGTGATTATGAATAGGTTGTGGAACTTGCATTTTAACTGCAGTTAAAATGCTTTCCACCTGCATTCTAATCCCTTCAGGATCCTTCAAAACTCCCAATTGTTCCCACCAAGCAGGATTTTTAGTTAGGATCTCACCGTTTCCGGTTTGCAACATCAAGGGCCAAGGTAATCGCTCTAACAATTGAACAAAAGGATTTCTTTGCCAGGGGCGAGTTGTTTTCCTCTGAATATCATCAGTTTTCTGGGGAGGATTGTCTTCCTTAATAACCTTACTATGACTAGTAAAAAAAGCTAATAGGCGTTTACTGTCAAGTAAACCCAAGAATTTCCCATCTGAGTCAACTAAGGCCCAGTCTAAACTTGAGTTCTTTTGATATTTTGGATAGCGTAACAACAAGCCCAGTTTATTCAGGGAATCGGATGCTACAATAGTCTCTAGTGGGGAAATAAGATTAGAATGGCAGATAGAGATAGGTTGTTCCAGATTTAAAAGTGTTTTTTCACCAGTGGTCAACAATTTACCCATTAATTTAGTGGTAGACAACATTCCCAGGGGAGAATGTTGGGAATTGAGCACCACTAGACGGTCACACTGCTCCTTGGCAAAAATTTCCATAACTACTGCTAGAGTAGTTGTTTCGGAGCAGGTAGGTACAGTTGCCAGAAAATCATAAAGTGGGCATTCTAGCATTAACATAAGCCTTGGGGGTCTTTTTTGCTGTAGTTAGTATCCACAGGCACTTTGACCGGGTCACTGACTGCCAACACACCAATGTCATAGGAACTGCGTCAGCAACGGTCATGGCTAAAACAATTATTACTCCAAATATTGGTTTTAGAACCTTGAGGAATTATAATGATTAATATTGAGACAATACTTCAATTTTGTTTATTTATCTTATCAGTGTGGTAATCTAATGACTATGAGCTGGCGATTTCATTTGGGAGAAAAGTGCGGCTATGGTTATTTCCATATTAACCAAATATACAAGCAAACCAACATAAATGATATTAGTTATATTATTCCTATATCCTGCACTGGAAAAACTCCTCTATAGTTTAGTTACACACTATGATAATCTAATCAACACTCTTATAAGTCTAACACCGGGTTCATTTATAAGCGTATCCATGAGTAATGTCTCTATAAATAATAGATCAGGCATATCAGGATTAGAACTACCTGGAACTTACTTATTAACTTATACTAAAGAAAAAAGATACCTAGGTCTTGATTACAAAGAAGGTTACACACTTGTTCTGGCTTGTGAAAACTCACACACAAATCAACAGTTTCAAGACATGACCGATGGAGAAAGACAGGAGCTATTAAAAAAGCTAAAGTTGGATTACGGGAGGATTTTGCTCAACTATTTTAGTGTGGACCAGAATTTAAAAACAACAATTGACCAGTTTATCAGTACCCTATTTTGTGCTAATATTCCTGTGCCTCAGGTTATAGAAATTCACATGGAGCTGATTGACGAATTTTCTAAACAGCTAAAATTAGAGGGGAGGAGTGATGAAACCTTACTAGACTATAGACTAACACTCATAGATGTACTAGCCAATTTGTGTGAGGTTTATCGATGTTCAACTTCTAGGATAACCTGATGAATAAAACCAAAAAGACTTATGTATTAAAGCTATATGTAGCTGGTAACACGCCCAACTCTGTGAGAGCATTAAGCACATTAAAAAACATATTAGAGAAAGAATTTGAAGGAGTCTATGCTTTAAAAGTGATAGACGTTCTCAAGAGTCCACAATTAGCAGAGGAAGATAAAATTCTAGCCACACCCACACTGTCAAAGATTTTACCACCGCCGGTGCGCAAGATCATTGGAGATCTGTCTGATCGGGAGAGGGTGTTAATAGGTCTAGACTTACTCTATGAAGAGCTGAGCGAGGAGGAGTGGGATAACATAGATGAGCACAAAATTGAGGAAATAAACTAGTCCGTATGGGACAATTAACCATTTAAGATCAAGTATACAATTGGCAATGAGCGACCAGGAGAAACAAGAACAAAAAGAACAGCCAACCCCTACCAGCGCTGGAGTAGAGAAAATTCGCACTATGATAGAGGGGTTTGATGATATTAGCCATGGTGGGTTACCAATTGGCAGAACCACTCTGTTAAGCGGTACTTCTGGAACCGGAAAGACCCTATTATCATTACAATTTCTCTATAATGGCATTAGCCACTTTGATGAACCGGGAGTATTTGTTACCTTTGAGGAGTCTCCCAGTGACATTATCAAAAACGCCCACATTTTTGGCTGGAACCTGCAGAAACTGATTGAACAGGGAAAACTGTTTATTCTGGATGCTTCCCCAGATCCTGAAGGACAGGACATAGTGGGGAACTTTGACCTTTCAGCTTTGATTGAACGATTACAATATGCCATTCGTAAATACAAAGCTAACCGGGTTTCTATAGACTCAATCACCGCCGTATTTCAACAGTATGAAGCCATAGGGGTAGTAAGAAGAGAAATATTTCGGTTAGTAGCCCGTCTAAAACAGCTGAATGTCACCACAATTATTACTACAGAAAGGGGTGAAGAATATGGACCAGTAGCTTCCTTTGGGGTGGAAGAATTTGTGTCTGATAACGTAGTGATTGTTCGTAACGTTTTGGAGGGGGAACGCCGCCGACGGACTATTGAGATTCTCAAACTGCGCGGTACAACCCACATGAAAGGTGAATATCCCTTTACGATTACCAATGCGGGGGTGAATATATTCCCCTTGGGAGCAATGCGGTTAACACAAAGATCTTCTAACGTTCGGGTTTCTTCAGGGGTTAATACCCTAGATGAAATGTGTGGGGGAGGTTTCTTCAAAGACTCAATTATTTTAGCTACTGGGGCTACTGGTACTGGAAAAACCCTCCTGGTAAGTAAATTTATCCAGGATGGCTGTGTTAGCGGTGAAAGAGCCATACTATTTGCCTATGAAGAGTCTCGAGCCCAACTGTCGCGTAACGCTTATTCTTGGGGGATTGACTTTGAAGAGTTGGAACGCCAGGGTTTATTAAAAATAATTTGTACCTACCCCGAATCTACCGGTTTAGAGGATCACTTACAAATTATTAAATCAGAGATTGCCGACTTCAAGCCAGCTCGTATTGCTATTGACTCTCTTTCAGCCTTAGCTAGGGGTGTAAGTAATAATGCCTTCCGCCAATTTGTCATTGGTGTAACTGGCTATGCTAAACAAGAAGAAATCACCGGTTTCTTCACTAATACCAGTGACCAGTTTATGGGATCTCACTCGATCACCGATTCTCACATTTCTACTATTACCGACACAATTATTATGTTACAATATGTAGAAATCCATGGGGAAATGTCCCGGGCAATAAATGTATTTAAAATGCGTGGTTCTTGGCATGATAAGGGAATTAGAGAATACAACATTACAGCAGATGGACCCAATATTAAAGATTCCTTTAGGAATTACGAGAGAATCGTCAGTGGGGCACCTACCCGGGTTAGTATAGATGAGAAAGCAGAACTTTCTCGCATTGTTAAACGGTTCGAAGATAAATAAACTGTGAAATGCCAAAATGAAGTTATGTTTGGTATAGTAGCATGTTATTTGTTTCCCTGGTTATGATGCTATATTTTGTGGGAAGACAACTTTTTTTGCTCGCAGATGGTTTTTTGTGTGAGGGGATGCGGTGAAAGGACAGCAATTATTTCATAGTTTCTTGCCCGGTGTGACAGCAGCAGTATTAACAACTCAGCCTGCTTGGGCTGGAACCTTCAAGGCTAATGATTTGAAACTGGTTTCTTCTCCTGTTGTATCGACTGCGACGAATCCTAAAGTTTCTGTTGTGGAAAACAACTGGCAGCTGGCTGCAACTACGGTTGATCATGCACCACTTTTTGACTATCAGCTTGATTTTGGTCAAGCTGTTTTACCGGAACTGCCTAGTTCTAGTCCACTCCCGGTGGTAAATGGTGCTAATGTACCATCGCCAACCAAGCTCAAAACAGTTTTGTCCTTATCCCCGGTTAACCCCAAGGTGATATCAGGGAAAACTTATAATCAGGTAGCTCAGATAACATTACCTAAGGACAATCCTTCGGGAATAGCACAAACTAATTCCCAATCTGTGAACCCTACATCGGATTCTCCTCAGACGATTTTGGAACGTTTTAAACCTAACCCCAACTTTTTGGATGTACCTCAAGATTCTCAAGGAGTTAAGGTGCAGACAACAGAGGCGATTAGTTTAGAACAGGCTTTGGAGTTGGCCAAGCAGAATAACAATGATTTACAAGTGGCTGTTTTGCAGTTACAACGTAGCCAATCCTCTTTAAGGGAGGCACAAGCTGCTTTGTTGCCTAGCTTAAATGTACTCGGTGGTGTGACCAGAAGTCGTAGTTCCAGTGCTACTCTCCAGGAAAGACAAACCGCTAAACGTCTCAATATACCCTCTGAAAATCCAGATGCTACCTCCGTATTTGATTCTCAGGCAGAACTACGGTATGACTTATACACATCAGGTAGAAGAACGGCAGCTATTAAGGAAGCCGAAGAACAAGTGCGTCTCCAACAATTTGAGGTAGAAAGGCAATCGGAAGAAATTCGTTTAAATGTTGCTACGGAGTATTATGGCTTGCAACAGTCAGATGAGAGTGTGAGAATTGCTCGCTCCGCAGTGGAAAATTCCCAAGCCAGCTTACGAGATGCTCAAGCATTAGAGCGAGCAGGTGTGGGAACCAAGTTTGATGTGTTGCGATCGCAGGTTAATTTAGCCAATTCTCAACAAGAACTGACAGATGCCCTATCCCAGCAGGCTATAGCTCGTCGTCGTTTGTCCCTGAGATTGAACTTACCTCAGTCTGTGAGTATTACCGCTTCGGATCCGGTGCAGTTAGCGGGATTATGGAAAAGCAGTTTAGAAGATAGTATTGTTCTAGCTTATGAAAACCGTGCCGAACTGCAGCAAAAATTGGCAGAGAGGAATATTAGAGAACAACAAAGAAAACAAGCCTTAGCCACACTAGGTCCGCAAATTAGCTTCATTGCCAGATATGACTTATTAGATCAATTTAACGACGGAGTGGCGATTAACGATGGTTATTCTGTGGGATTGCGAGCCAGCATGAACCTATATGATGGTGGTGCTTCCCGGGCCAGAGCAGCTAGGGCTAAAACTGAAATAGCGATTGCGGAGACTGAATTTGCTGAAAGGCGTAATCAGGTTCGTTTTCAAGTGGAGGAAGCCTATTCTAGTCACCTAGCCAATTTGGAAAACGTGCAAACTGCTGCTACTGCTCTAGATCAAGCTAAGGAATCCCTGAGACTGGCTAGACTACGTTTCCAAGCTGGTGTGGGAACACAAACGGATGTTATCAATGCCCAAAGTGAACTTACCCGTTCGGAGGCTAATCGTGTTCGGGCTATTTTGAATTACAATTTAGCTCTAACCAGATTACAGAGATATGTCACCTCTAGGGCGGTTCAAAAGTCTTGATCCATGGGGGTTTCAGGAAATGGGGAAAATTGTGTTTTCATGAATTTTATATGAATTATCTTGTTGCTGTGCTACCAGATCGTATCCAGGCCGAATCGGCCTACTTGAGTTTAGAAAAGGAGGGTATTACTAGCTCCATTTTGGGTAGGGGATATAAAACTGCTGATGAGTTTGGGTTAATAGATCCCAATGAAGAGGCTAAAAAACAAGTTAAACTCATGGCATTTTGGTTAATACCATTTGGCTTTTTTGCTGGGTTTACATTTAGTTTAATTACTGGCTTAGACACGTTTATCTGGGCTGGGGAAATTGGTAATCATATAATTGGGGGTTTACTGGGCGCTGCTAGTGGTGCTATGGGTAGTGTGTTTGTGGGAGGTGGTGTAGGTTTGATTTTTGGTGGTGGTGATGCTTTACCCTATCGCAACCGGTTATCCGCTGGGAAATACCTAATTGTAGTTCAAGGTTCAGAAGCTCTGACTCGCCAAGCTACACGCATTCTCCGTCAGTATGATCCAGAGAATATTCAAGGTTATGCAGACAATGGTTAGTAAAGCAGAACTAGTCAAACCCCACTTTGAAGATTAATTATGTTGCCAAGAGAAGAACTGTTAAAGGGTGTTGAAAACCGCGATATTATTGCCCATGTAATTGACCAAGCAGAACAGGCTATAAAGACCTGGGAAGTGGTAATAACTGACTTTTTATCTCCCCCAGAGTTAGCTGAAATTGAACGAGTTTTTAGCCGGTTAATGGAGGTGCATTTAGTAGCCTGGGGTGGATATCTCCAAGCTGAACGTCAACGAGTGGCTATCGCTCGTTCTGAAATGCCTTTAGATATATCCCAAGTGGTTGTTACCGTTTTAGACATAGCTGGAAATTTTTTGTTTGACACTGCCACCCACCGGGATTTTTTAGGGGCTATGCTAGGTACGGGGATTGTGCGAGAAAAAACAGGAGATATCATTATTTTAGGGGAGAGGGGAGCCCAAGCAATAGTAGTTCCAGAACTGGCAGAATTTTTAACCATGAATTTGCAACAGGTGCGTTCTGTGCCAGTGAAAACTCAGGTCATAGATTCTAGCGAGTTAAAAATTAGGGAACCCAAAAAGAAGGAATTAACTACAGTAGAAGCTTCTCTAAGATTGGATGCCATTGCTTCTGCTGGTTTTGGTATGTCTAGAAGTAAAATGGTTGATTTAATTGATTCCGGGGATGTGCGTGTCAATTGGAAGGAGATTACTCAAAGCAGTTACCAGTTAAAAATGGGAGACTTAATAGCAATTCGCGGTAAAGGGCGTTTGCAAGTGGGCGAAATTGCTGTCACCAAAAAGGACAGATATCGAATCCAGTTGACTAGGTATATGTAGATCTGGTTAACAACCTTAAATATAAGCTAAATAAATAGAAATTTTCTATAACTTCGATTCATAATTGAATGGGTAACTGCTAAAGGTGTGACAGTGGTTGGTATTGTTATTGTTTCCCACAGCAAACAATTAGCTCTAGGAGCACAAGAACTAGCTGCACAAATGGTACAGGGAAAAATTTCCCTTGCTGTCGCAGCGGGTGTGGATGACCCCACAAACCCATTGGGTACAGATCCAATTCAGGTTTATCAAGCCATCTCTTCTGTATTCTCTGAGGATGGGGTTATTGTATTGATGGATTTGGGTAGCGCTCTTATGAGTGCAGAAATGGCATTGGAGTTTTTACCACCAGCACAACGGGATAAAATCTATTTGTGTGATGCTCCCTTGGTGGAAGGTGCTATTGCTGCTACTGTTGCTGCTAGTACTGGCAAAAATGTTCAGGAGGTTCTAAGGGAAGCTCAAGGTGCTTTGCTGGCTAAATCTCATCAATTAAATTTAATCGCTCATCCCTTACATAACGATTCTAACAATATTGACGGTACTGTTCCTACAGAGGAACTTCGCATTCAAATCAAAAACCGTCTTGGTCTACATGCTCGACCTGCAGCTCAATTTGTCGCTACCGCCTGCCGTTTTGAAGCGAAAATTCAGGTGCAGAATTTAACTAGAAATACGGAAGCAGTTAGAGGTGATAGTATTAACCAAGTTGCTACCCTGGGCGTACGTCAAGGACATGAATTATTAATTACTGCTAGGGGTAGGGATGCTCAGGAGGCAATTACAGCTCTACAGTCCTTAATTATCCATAATTTCGGAGAGCAAGATGCTGTTCTGGAATTGCCAACCCACCCCATCTCCCCCCTCCCCGACAATCCTGGTCAATTTACGGGAATCGCCGCTTCTCCTGGCATTGCGATCGCTCCTGTAGTTCATTATCAATTAGCTCCTGTGTCTATTACGGAATACCACATAGAGAATGTGGAAATTGAGTGGCAAAGATTACAACATGCGATCCAAAGGGCGAAACAGGAGATTACGATGTTGCTTTCCCACGCATCGGTGCAAATAGGTGATGCGGAGGCGGCAATATTTGATGCTCATCTTTTATTTCTGGCAGATCCAGTAATGTTAGATGCTGTTCGTAGGTATATTATAGAAGATAGATTAAACGCTGAGGCGGCATGGCAAGCGGTAGTGGAAGAGGTAACCAACTCCTATCGCCAACTAGAAGATGCTTATTTGAAGGAGAGAGTGGATGATGTGGTAGATGTGGGAAGAAGGGTATTGAGAATTCTGCTGGGTAATTTGCCCACGGAATTACATATCTTGGAACCATCAATTGTAGTGGGGACGGATTTAACTCCCTCGGATACAGCTAGGTTGGATCCTCGCAAGGTATTGGGGATTTGTATGACTGCTGGTAGTGCTACTTCTCATAGTGCTATTATTGCCCGAACTTTGGGTATTCCTGCAGTGGTTGGTGTGGATTCCCAGGTTTTGACCGTGGAAAATGGTGCTGTAATTGCTCTGGATGGTGAAGGTGGTAGGGTGTGGATAGAACCAGAGGGATCTGTATTGACTGCTCTAGAAAATAAACGTCAAGTCTGGCAAACTAATCAAGCTGAAGCTAGAAAGAAGGCCCACCAACCCGCAACTACCCGCGATGGTCAAAGAATTCATGTATTCGCCAATATTGGCAGTGTGGCTGATGCTAAAGCTGCTGTTGGCTATGGTGCAGAAGGTGTGGGTCTGCTACGAACAGAATTTTTATATTTGGAACAGATTAAACCACCCACGGAGGAAGAACAGTTACAAGTATATCAGGATATTGCCCAAACTTTAGGGGAACTTCCATTGATTATCCGCACTTTGGATGTGGGAGGAGATAAACAAATACCCTATCTGGGCTCTACTCTCCAGGAAACTAATCCCTTTTTGGGTGTGCGCGGCATTAGATTTTGTTTGGAACATCCCTATTTACTCAAAACTCAATTAAGAGCTATTTTACGAGCCAGCGCCAAACACCACATTAAAGTTATGTGGCCTATGGTTAGTACTTTAACTGAGTTACGTGCTGCTAAATCAATTTTAAACCAATCCATGGCAGAGCTTAAAAAAGATGGTATGGAGTTTGATGCCAAACTGCCCGTAGGAGTTATGATTGAAACCCCAGCCGCTGTAGCTATTGCCGATCACCTGGCCAAAGAAGTAGACTTTTTTAGTATTGGTACAAATGATCTGAGTCAATATGTTATGGCATGCGATCGCACTAATCCTAAAGTAGCAAATTTAACTGATGCCTTACAGCCAGCCGTGCTGCGGATGATTCAACAAACGGTAGAAGCCGGGCACGCAGCCAATATTTGGGTCGGACTATGCGGTGAAATTGCCGCTGAAACCGCAGTTGCACCTATTCTTATAGGTTTGGGAATAGACGAACTGAGTACTAATCCCCAGGCGATCGCCCCCTTAAAGCAGGTCATTTCCCAACTCACCACTGCTGAATCCCAGGTTTTAGCTAGGGTGGCATTGAACCAGGATTCAGCCTCCAGAGTCAGGGAATTGGTTTATCCCATAGGTTAAGGAGAAAGAAATTGGAAGTTAACGGAGAAAGCTACTAACAAACCACATTAAAATAAATGTTAGCACAGCCGAGAACTGGTTAGGAGAAATTGACTTTCCTAAAATTGACAGGCTATCCAATGGTATTCCCCCAGCTATCAGACCTCCCATCATTAAACCCAGTACCAGAGTTACCAATGTCAACAAAACCGCCCTCAGAAATTTGTTTTCCTTGCGATTAATGAAATAAATACTTAGAACTAACCCCACAAGTAATGTTAACTGTAATACTTGTGCTGTATTATAGTCGACGAACATACTGATAGAAATTAACCCTAAATAAGAACCTGCTGGCCATAGTATGTCGGAGACACTGGGCTGATCCCAAAATCTTTGTAGCCAAGAGGGGGAGTAAGCGCTGGGGTTAACAACTTGTTTTTGGGGGGATGGCATTCGCATTTCAGGAAAGCGAATTCCTTCAGGAACCTTAATTTTGCCTTCCTGACGCATTCGCAGGCGCTCCATTAGAATTGCATCATAAGCTGCTTCAACAATTTCCCGAATCCTATTATCACTACCATACTGTTCTAACAGGCGATTTCGAGCATTTTGAATCTCATCGAAACTAGCATCTTTTGACACCCCAAGATTTTCGTAGGGACTTTGATCGCTCATAGCTGTTTTTGGCTTAGGTCTTATTGATACTTTCTCCGTTTAAAGAGGATAGCACTCTTGATAGAGGGGAACGAAATTGCCAAACACCTCGTCAAGTGTTTTGAATAGACTGAACGTAGCTGTTTGGAATGGCCAACTAGAGTTTAGTTATCACTATTAATAAGAACTGAGGTTTAAGTGGGTGGGTGGAATTAAATATAAGATGAACGTAGGTTGGGTTGAAGTATGAAACCCAACGCCCGCATGGGTCTCGTTCCTCGACCCATCCTACAAATAATTCTGCCTCTCTACTCAGGTTCAGTTCTAGTCATGTAATATAGTACCATATTATGCCATATAATTAAGATTATGCCATATAATTAGGCAACTGAAGATAAGTTTCGTGAGGGGTGATGTTATGCGTGTCCTACTGGTTTATCCCATATTTCCCAAAACCTTCTGGTCCTATGAAAAAATCCTCGACCTGGTAGATAGAAAAGTCCTACTACCACCTTTAGGCCTCATTACAGTAGCTGCTATTTTACCCCAGGAATGGGAGTTTAAACTAGTAGACCGTAACATTCGTCCCGCTACAGAAGAGGAATGGGCATGGGCTGATGTGGTTATTTTCTCAGCTATGATTGTCCAAAAACAAGACCTGTTAGATCAAGTACGCGAAGCAAAACGTCGTGGTAAATTAGTAGCTTTAGGTGGGCCCTACCCCACATCCACACCCCAAGAGGTACAAGAAGCGGGAGCGGATTTTCTGATTTTGGATGAGGGGGAAATTACCCTACCCATGTTTGTCACCGCCATAGAAAGTGGTCAGAAATCGGGCATTTTTCGGGCTACGGAAAAACCAGATGTCACAAGCACACCAATTCCTCGATTTGATTTGCTAGACTTTAGTGCCTATGACATGATGTCAGTGCAGTTTTCTCGAGGTTGCCCTTTTCAATGCGAGTTTTGTGACATTATTGTCCTCTATGGCAGAAAACCCAGAACTAAAACTCCAGAACAACTTTTAGCTGAGTTGGATTGTCTTTATCGGTTAGGTTGGCGGCGTGGTATATTCATGGTTGATGATAACTTTATTGGCAATAAACGTAATGTTAAATTATTGCTTAAAGAGTTAAAGGTTTGGATGGCAGAACATGAGTATCCTTTCCGGTTTGACACGGAAGCATCTATAGATTTAGCCCAAGATCCTGAATTAATGGAATTGATGGTTGAGTCTGGTTTTGCCGCAGTATTTTTGGGCATTGAAACCCCCGATGAAGATAGTTTACAACTAACCAAAAAATTTCAAAATACCCGCAGTTCCCTAGCAGAATCAGTACAAACTATTATTAAGACGGGACTGCGACCCATGGCAGGATTTATTATTGGTTTTGATGGGGAACAAAAAGGCGCAGGCGATCGCATTGTCAGATTTGCAGAGCAAGCTGCCATTCCCTCCACCACCTTTGCCATGTTACAAGCATTACCAAACACTGCATTATGGCATCGGTTACAAAAGGAAGGAAGACTAAGGGAAAATCAGGATGGGAATATTAATCAGACAACTTTAATGAACTTTATCCCCACCCGTCATTTGGAGGACATTGCCAAGGAATATGTTGATGCTTTTTGCGCCTTATATGATCCCATTAAGTATTTAGATCGTACCTATAGGTGTTTTCTACTCATGGGTTCACCCAAGTGGAAAGCTCCCTTCAAAATGCCTGATTGGGTAATCGTAAAAGCCCTGTTAATAGTTATTTGGAGACAGGGAATTAAAAGAGAAACCCGGTGGAAATTTTGGCATCATCTATTTAGCATTATCAAACATAATCCCCAGGTGGCAGAACATTATTTGGCAACTTGCGCCCACAACGAACATTTCTTGGAATACCGCCAAATTGTTCGAGATCAAATTGAAAGTCAATTAGCTGTTTATTTAGCTCAAGGAGCAGAAAAACCTTATGTGGTCCCACAAAAGGAAAAAGTAGGGGTTTAGGGACGGACCATCCCCCCAATTTTAAAACTCTTTTACCATCAAAGTCCAAACCTCCTCCCCCGGATGGACAATGGTTTTACCCACGGGTAAGATTGCCAAAGCGTTAGTTTGAGCTAAGTTGACCAAGTTTGCCAAGCTGTGTTTACCCTCAGCTTGGCGAAACTCACATAAACCATTTCTCAGCTTCAACTCGCCCTGAATATAAGTTTCCATTTTGCCATTGGATTGTAATTCCGAAGAGGATTTTACCTTGAGTAATTTCCCCTCCCACCCCCTAGCCATTCCCGACATTTTTCTGACCGCTGGCTGCACAAACCGCCAACAAGTCACTAAAGCGGATCCAGGATTCCCCGGTAAACCAAAATATAATTTCTGTAATTTATCAGTCCCCGCATAGTTTAGTCCTTCATTTGGGAAAGTAGCAAAGGTTAGTGGTTTTCCAGGACGCATTTTAACTCTGTTAAAATGAATTGTTGCCCCCAAAGAAGCTAACGTTCTGTATATATAATCATAGTCACCTACAGATACCCCCCCAGTGGAAATTACAATATCTGCACTGGTAATTGCGTAATCTATGGTTTGTTCTAGGGCGATCGGATCATCTGGTACAATCCCTAATAATAACACTTCAGCCCCCAACTGACGCATCAAGGTAGCCAGAGCATACTGGTTAGAATCAAATATCTGTCCAGGTTTTGCCAACTCCTCCAATGTTACCAACTCATTGCCTGTGGAAAAAATAGCTACTCGTATATTGCGAAAAACACTGACTTTTTCCCTACCAGCAGCAGCCAAAAGGGCGATTTCCGTAGCACCTAAGACAATTCCGGAAGGTAAAAGATCATTTCCTGCTTGGTAAAATTCCCCTTCATGGATGACAAACTCACGGGGTTGGGGTGCAATGAACACTAAAACCTGGTTTTCCTGACGGTGGGTTTTTTCCTGCATGATTACCGTATCAGCACCCTTTGGCATCATAGCACCGGTAAAAATTCTCACTGCTTGTCCCGATTCAAGGGTTACAGAAGGTTCATCACCGGTTCTAATCTCCGCTACAACTTGCAAAATAGCTGGTTTATCTGCCCTGGCATACTGTACATCGTGATAACGCACTGCATAACCATCCATTAGCGCATGGTCCCAATGGGGAAAACTCCGAGAACTAACCACGGGACTGGCTAAAATTCGTCCATTTGCGGTCAATAAGTCTATGTATTCTATATCTCTTTGGTTATCTAGTGGTTTTACTGCATTTAAAATAATAGATTCCGCATCCCTAACTGATAGCATTGTTGGTTATTATAGATTCGCCTTATAATACCAGATAGTACCACAACTTTCTCCTTTAGGATTATGGTGAAAATAGTTTCTCGCCGATATTTAGGAAAAACGGATGTTTATGACATTGGAGTGGCCAAAGACCACAATTTTATCATCAAAAATGGCTTGGTTGCTTCCAACTGTTTCAATAAATCTCACTCTACCGCCTATGGTTATGTCACTTACCAAACAGCATATTTAAAAGCTAATTATCCCTTGGAATATATGGCAGCACTGTTAACAGCTAACAGTGGGGATACGGATAAAGTTCAGAAATATCTCAACAATTGTAATAACATGGGGATTGAAATTGATCCACCGGATATTAATCGTTCTGGGTTAGATTTTACACCAGCAGATCAGAAGATATTATTTGGATTCTCCGCAGTGCGTAATGTGGGACAAAATGCGATCGCTGGTATCTTGGATGCTCGTCAACAAGGAGGAGAATTTACATCTCTAGGTGACTTTTGCGATCGCATTGATTTACGGGTTGTCAATCGTCGCACCCTAGAGTCATTAATTCAATGTGGAGCATTTGATAAAATAGAGTCAAACCGCCATCAATTAGTTAAAGATTTAGAATTAGTATATGAATGGGCCCAGTCCCGTGCTAAAGATAGAGCTATTGGTCAAGGAAACCTATTTGATTTCATGGGTACTGGCATTAGTAACGTGTCCACAAGTAGTAAAAATGGATTTAAGTCCATACCTAAAGCCGACCCAGTGTCAGACTATCCCCCCCAGGAAAAACTGCGAATGGAAAAAGAATTATTAGGTTTTTATGTATCAGCCCATCCTTTAAAAAATATTAAACAATCTTCATCTTTATTAGCGCCCATTAATCTTGTCGATTTAGGAGAGCAAAAGGATAAAAACCTAGTTTGTGTAGTAGTCATGCTGAATCACGTCAAAAAAGTGATGACCAAAAAAGGGGAGCAAATGGCAATTTTGCAAATTGAGGATTTAACCACAACCTCAGAAGCAGTTGTGTTTCCCAAAACCTATGAGCGGATTAATGGAATACTAGAAATTGATGCCAGATTAATTGTGTGGGGGAAGGTAGATAAACGGGATGAACAGACCCAATTGCTGGTGGAAGATGCAGAGCAGGTAGAGAAAATTCAGATGGTAGTAGTGGAATTAAATCCCCATGAAGCCAGTAGTATTGATACTCAACATCATTTACGCTCTATTTTAAAAGAACAATCGGGGGATAAAGACAAAGCCAAAGTTCCTGTGATTGGAATTGTTCAAGCGGGAAGTTACCGTCAAGTGGTTAGGTTTGGTAAGCAGTATTGGGTACAAGATGCAAGTCTTACCGTCCACTCCCTCAGAAATGCTCAGTTTAGTGCTCATGGTAAACAGTTAAGTGATTAGGGGAGAAATATTACGGTAATTCGAGGTTAAGAGAAATTTTCTATATCACCAAACTAAAACAATGAACAAAGTGACTAAATGGTTTAACACAGCAGGTCCGTGTAAATCAGATATACACTATATGCTCCCCACAATGGAAAGACTACCACAGTTAAAGCGGTTAATTGACCAACAAAACTATTTTGTCATCCACGCACCGAGACAAACAGGAAAAACCACAGCCATGTTAAACCTGTCCCAGGAGTTAACTGCTAGTGGGGAATATACGGCAGTGATGGTATCGGTAGAGATAGGTAGTGCTTTTAATCATCAACCGGATGTTGCTGAACAGGCAATTTTAGGTGCTTGGCAACAAGCAGCAAGATTCTGGTTACCGCAAGACCTGGAACCACCCACATGGCCAGCAGCATCACCCGGACAGCGAATAAATGCTGCTTTAACCACTTGGGCAGAAATATCACCTCGTCCACTGGTAGTATTCATTGATGAAATTGACTCTCTCCAGGACGAAACATTGATTAGTATGTTACGTCAATTGAGGGATGGTTTTCCCCGTCGTCCCAAAGGATTTCCCCAGTGTGTAGCCCTAATTGGTATGAGGGATGTGCGGGATTATAAAGTTGCATCTGGAGGTAGTGATAAATTAAATACTGCCAGTCCTTTTAATATTAAAGTAGAATCCCTGACCCTAAATAACTTCAGTTTAAAAGATGTAACTAACCTCTATCAACAACACACCCAAGCTACGGGACAGATATTCACACCAGAAGCTGTTCACCGTGCTTATTATTTGACTCAAGGTCAACCCTGGTTAGTTAATGCTCTAGCTCGTCAAACTACAGAATATTTAACCACAGATCCCCAGATTCCTATTACTATAGACCTGATTGATCAAGCCAAGGAAATCCTAATTCAAAGACAAGATACTCACCTAGATAGTCTAGCAGAAAGATTGAGAGAAAACCGGGTTCAAGCAATCATAGAACCTATTTTAGCGGGGGAAGAATTGCCCAATACTCCCGAAGACGACCGGCGTTATTTAATCGATTTAGGATTAGTTATCCGTAGTCAAGAAGGGGGATTAAAAATTGCCAATCCTATTTATCAAGAGGTAATTCCTCGCATGTTATCCCGGGGAACTCAAGACAGTTTACCCATGATCCAACCCACCTGGTTAACAACTACAGGTCTATTGAATATTCCAGCTCTGCTAGAGGCATTTTTAGACTTTTGGCGCCAGCATGGAGAACCACTACAAAAAAGCGCCGCCTATCCAGAAATAGCACCCCATTTAGTATTAATGGCATTTTTACATCGAGTGGTAAATGGAGGGGGAACTTTAGACAGAGAATATGCTATTGGTTCGGGAAGAATGGATATATGTTTACGTTATGGGAAAGAAGTATTAGCAATGGAATTAAAGGTGTGGAGAAAAGGTAGCTCAGACCCATTAAAAAAGGGACTGCAACAGTTGGATAAATACTTATCAGGATTAAATTTGCCCACGGGATGGTTGGTGATTTTTGACCGTCGTCCTAATTTACTACCTATAAGCGAAAGAACAACCACGGAAATGGCAATTAGTCCCCAGGGGAGAAATATTACGGTAATTCGAGGTTAGGAGGTGTGACACGGTTAATTATTAATTAAAACCTATTGCGATAAGCTTTTAATGTCTCCTGTTGTAACTACTGTAAGTTGATCAGGATTGAGAATCTGACGTGCTAACTGATTGACCTGATCCCTGGTAACTTTTTGGATCTTTGATGGGAAAGTTTGTAGTTCCACCTGCTCAAGTCCAAAAAATTCGTTCATTAAAATTTTAGTAGTTAATTCCTGGGGTTTAGCGAGGGAAAGATTATAACTGCTGACCAAGGAGTGTTTTGCAACTGCTACTTCCTCATTGGTAACTCCGGTTTGATATATGTCTTGCAGAATTTCACGAGTTTTGAATATGGCCTGCTGAGTATGTTGGGAACTAGTTTGTATTTCTATAATAAAAGTCCCTGAGTTTTTTCCCCCTTGAAAATTACTATAAATGCGATATGTCAAGCCTAATTCGTCTCTTATTCGTGAACTCAGCTTACCAGATACCGTATCCCCTGTCAAAATTTCATTTAATACTAAAGCTGAGTAAAATCTTAGATCTTGACGTTTTACACCCAGATTTCCCATATAGGTGACGGTTTGTGACTTCCCCGGTAATGGGTAATTAATCTGGAAACCTCGTTTTTTTCTTGCTACTTGTGGATATTGTGCTGCTGGTGCTTTCCCACCAACTCGCCAATTGGCAAACTCCATTTCTAATAGTGATTTAACTCTTGCAAGTTCAAAATTACCTACTATTGCTAAAACCATATTATCTGGACGATAATACATTTGTCTAAAATTCAACGTATCCTCCCTGCTCAGTTTTTGTATACTTTCTAAGGTGGGAAAGATGTGTAATGGATGATTTGACGGATAGAGTGCCTGGATAAATTTGCGGTTTGCTACTTCATCAGTATCTTGTAAGTCTAACTGTAGCTCAGTTATGGCCTTTTGACGACTGATTTCTAACTCTTTGGCGGGAAAGTTACTATTTTTGACTACGTCAGCAACAGTATGTAACAATATGGCTAGGTCTTCTCTCAGACTTTTTCCTAGTAATCGGACTCCCTCCCTAAATGCAGTAAATTCTAAACTCGCTCCTCTACTGTCTAAGGTTTCTGCAATCACAGACATACTTTGCGTTGTGGTTCCATTCATCAAGCTATCTGCTACCAAGGATGCTAGACCAGCTTTTTGTGCTTGGTCAAATTCTTTACCACCCTGAATGTATCCAGCTACTGTAATTGTAGGAATGCTTCTGTCTGCTAACAATAGTACCTTTAAACCATTATTTAGCTTTAACTTTTGGGGAATTATAGCTCCCACTATGGGAATCTCACTATTATTGCTGGATGGTAAATACTTGATTACCTCAGCATCACTCACTTGCTCTCTACTGTTCAAGTGTTCTAATGGTACTTTTTCTAACAATTCCTCAGTTTTCACACCCGGAGTTTGATAAGAACTATTTGAGGTGTTTTGATCGGGTACAAAAAAACCAATTACTGCACTTTTAGTTAGGTATTTTTTTGTGATATCAATAACTTGAGTCGTATTTACTCGACTAACTCCTTCTAAATATTTTTCTGTATATTCGTAATCATTAGCAATCAGCTGGTCATTGGCCAGTTGCATGGCTTGACTAGTTATATCTTGTCTGTTGAAAATTACTGATGCCATGATTTGTCTTTTAGCTCGTTCTATATCTTGGTTTTTAATACCTGTTTGAACAAGTTTGGTGATTGCGCTTTTAATAGTGGAGTATACGGTTTGTAAATCTTGATCTGGTGCAGGAATTACCGATAAATCATACCAACCACCTTGTCGCAAGCTCACAACACGAGCAGAAAGGTCTGTAACCAAACCGGAAGAGACCAAGGTTTGATAAAGATGGGAATTTTTTCCCCCAGTCAGAATATAGTCCATTACTCCCAAAGCAGGAATATCTGGATGATGCAAATCGGGAAGTGGATAAATTACTTGCAAAAGTTTTCTCCCCCCGGGTTCCCGCAGAATTATCGGTGAACTGGAAGGTTGGAAAACAGGAGAAGGGGGAAATGAGGGTAATTGTTGACTCGGGGGAATTTTACCAAATATTTCTTTAACAGTTTGCAAGGTTTTGCTGGTGGTAAAGTCTCCCACAATTACTAAAATAGCATGGTTGGGATGATAGTGTTTTTCATAATGTTCCCTGACCTGCTCAACGGTCAAATTGACTACATCACTTTTAGTGCCACCCGTGGGTAACCCATAACCATGATGGGGAAATATGGACCGCATTACAGCCCTTTTGAGACGGTATTTGGGACGGTTTTCATAACCTTCTAATTCGGAAATCACTACTTGCTTTTCGCTGGCTAAATCTTGAATGTCAATTAGCAGATTCGCCATTCTATCCGCTTCTAATTCCAGTAATGCTTGTAGTTGATTTTTGTATGCAGTATGATAGTATGCTGTTTGTTCATAACTGGTAAATGCATTTGAGTTACTACCTAACCTGTTAAATATTTTAGAAAATTGTATGGGGCGTTTTTTTGTACCTTTAAACATTATATGCTCTAGTTGATGAGCAATCCCACTCATCCCTGAACTATCCTGGGATGAACCTACATTATACCAAACTTGTACTGTCACAACTGGAGCGCTGTGTACTTCTCTGGTTAATACTGTTAACCCGTTGGATAGAACTATTTTTTGGACGTTGCCAACCATTCTACGATTATTTATTTCCAGTGCTTGTGGGGGTATTTTTTCTAATCTTGCTTGGTAGGTTTCTGATTTCGGTTCCATAAACCCCAGGGGAATATGGAATATATCTCCCAAATACAGTCCTAGGGTAAGGGAGAATGATAATATAAATAACAGTAAGAATAAACGAGACCGGTAAAAGGCAAAAATCGCAAGCATACATTTTAAAACATATCACTAAATATACTATTCGTAGTATTTAACCTTTATTCTCTACGCTTAAACTATTTGGCAAAAAACGGATAAACTCTAATGGTAAATTATCCATATCAGCAATAAAAGTTACCTCTAAAATGCGATCGCCTATTTGTTGTTGAGTAGGTTCTAAAAGAACTTTCAGGGGTGATAGTTCTAAAACCAAAGACATTTTCTGTTGTAATTCTAACAGCCAAGCAGATAAATCTGACACTCGGGAAGTGAGATCAAAGGAAAGATGATAATAACCCACATAATTCTCATCCGTAAAAGCATCCGGTGCGGGTTTGGGTTGAGGAATTTGAATCAATTCGATGCGACTATCTAATCCCTCCAACCAACAAGCTAAAGTATAACCTGTCGTGAAGCGAGTGCCAACTGCAAAACCTAGTTGTTGATAAAATGCGATCGCCCGATGAATATTACCCGTTCTAATAGAAACATGATGCATAGTTTGGCATAGTTTAGGGATTTGAGGACGGAATAATAACTCACCTAATCAGGTTAGGTGAGAGACGAGCTGCACGACAGCTTACTCAAACAGTCGGAAATAGGGGTAACGCACGGGAGCGCCTGGTTCCTTATCCAAATCAAAGTTAATCACATCCCAGCATGGCTCATCAAGCGGATCTGGTCCAAACTCCACTGGTAAACCATACAATCGAGCATTACCTGTTTCCGGTTGTTCTAACCGCCAAGAACTACTTCGCTCCAAGTAACCACTCATTAGCTCTTGATAACGCCGGGCAATAATCACTCTTGTAGCACGATAACCCTGAGTATAGAGCTTATCTAGCGCCTCATGAATTTCAAAGCGTATGCCATCAGGATGAGTATGTTGTCTATACCATTCATTACCCCATCTGCGCCAGTGACGACCCGACTGGAGATGTACTAACTCCTCAGTTTTGGGATTAGCTTCAAAAGCACCGTGCCGTATGCACAAGTAAGTATCAGTCAAAGTCAGCGCCGGAATGGTCTGGCGACAGTGTGGACACTGTATTTCAGGTCCAAATATTGGGTACTGTAAGCCTGGATTCATCATGAAGTGTGTACAAGCATAGTTTTATATTTAGCAGCACCAATAGGTTGGATTTAACACCCTGGGTCAAAAGATAAGGATAAGCAATCCCCAGCAGTTATTACTGATTGTACAGGACAAATGACTGTGATATGCTAATTATGCAACCAATTTCTTAGGTTGAAGTTTTTCCAGTGTTCCTGGTTACCATATCAAAATTCTATCGTGTCTACTGCTTCCTATTGGACATCTCCGGATTTTTCTCAAGCCGCTTTTATAGCCACCAATTCCATTGTAATTGGGTCGGTTAAAATTGCAGCAAGGTCGAGTATTTGGTATAGTGCAGTGGTTAGGGGAGATGTGGAACGGATTGAAATTGGGGAATGCACAAACGTACAAGACGGAGCTATACTACATGGAGATCCTGGTCTACCTACTATTTTAGAAGACCATGTTACTGTAGGGCATCGTGCTGTGATACATTCTGCCCACATTGAACGAGGTAGTTTAATTGGCATTGGTGCAATAGTTTTAAATGGGGTTCGTATTGGTCATAGTAGCATCCTGGGAGCAGGTGCGGTAGTAACCAAAGACATACCTCCCTATTCTCTTGTCGTTGGAGTACCCGGTAAAATAGTCCGTCAAGTAACAGAAACTGAAGCGGCGGAACTTTTTGAACATGCCGAAAAATATCATCAGTTAGCCCTAGTCCATGCAGGAAAGGGGAAGGACATAGGTTTTATCCCACATTCTGCTCCCTTGGAAAAATGACCAAATTGAGGTAAAAATTAAGAAGGGAGCGGATAAAGTATCCATCCCCTCACGAACATTATTGTTGCGCTGTCACCTTCGGGTTGACGCTCCATCCCTTTAGGGCTGGAAAAGTTACAAACACTTTAATTCCCATATAACAGAGGTTTTCTCGATATGAACATTGATACCCGCATAGTAATTGTCCTAGCACCCTTAGTTATTGCCGCAAGCTGGGCTGCCTTTAATATAGGTGCTGCAGCTCTAAGACAAGTACAAGCCTTTTTAAATAAAGAAGCCTAAATTATGCAAGCGGTTGAACGCACCCTATCTATAATCAATGAGTGGTGCGTTCAATTACCTAACTGTCAACTTGCCATCTACTCCTTACTTAGTTCCCTATTATGCCGTGGATTCTTTACTTCAACCTTTCAAGCACTTTGGTGTTAACTTAGGACTTACCCGTATTGTCAAGTTACTAGAGACCTTAAATAATCCCCATAGACAGGTTCCCATAATTCATGTTGCGGGAACTAATGGTAAGGGTTCAGTTTGCGCCTATTTATCCTCCATTTTAACAGAGTCAGGTTACAAAACGGGTAGATACACTTCGCCTCATTTAATAGACTGGAATGAACGTATATGTATCAATGAAAAGCCCATTGCAAGTGAAGAACTAACTAAATTAATCGAAAGAGTGAAAGCTGTGATTAATTCAAATGAAGAGCAGCCCACACAATTCGAGATAATTACAGCAGCATCCTGGCTATACTTTGCCCAGGAGAAAGTGGATATAGCAGTAGTAGAAGTTGGACTGGGGGGGAGATTAGACGCTACTAATGTTTGTGATCAACCTTTAGTAACAGTAATCACCTCAATTAGTAGGGATCACTGGCAGCAGCTAGGTTCAAGCATCAGTGATATTGCCAGAGAGAAGGCGGGGATCATTAAAGCTGGATGTCCGGTAGTGATAGGGAAATTGCCAGAGGATGCCAAGAAAGCAGTGATATGCAGGGGTGTAGAACTGGAAAGTCCAATTATGGTCGTATCACCTGCAAGAGAAATTAGTCCTGGGTGGGCAGAATATCAAACCGTAGAACCGGGGGGGCATATTAAAGCAATTAAATATCCATTACCATTGAAAGGGGAAATTCAACTCACTAATTCCGCTCTAGCATTAGCGAGTTTAGGAATGTTGCAAAAACAAGGATGGGAGATTTCTGGTCAAGCCATAATTAGGGGTATGGAGAAGACTAAATGGCCAGGAAGAATGCAATGGTTTAATTGGAAAAATCACCAACTGTTAATTGATGGTGCCCATAATCCAGAATCAGCAGAGGTTTTGAGGAATTATGTAGACAGTATAGGAGATAGAAACAAAAATATAACTTGGGTAATGGGGATGCTAACTACAAAAGACCATAAAGATATTTTCAGAGAGCTGTTAAAGACAAAAGATAGATTATACCTAGTACCAGTACCGGGGAGTGATTATGCAAACCTAGATTATTTAAAGGCTCTGGCTTTAGAAACTTGTCCGGAATTAGATTTTTGTGCAATATATGAGGATATATTTTTGGCATTAAATGCTGCCTTTGGTTTGTTAAAAACTAAAGATAATACGAATACAAATATAAATGGCCCGGTTGTTTTATGTGGTTCTTTGTACTTAATTGGTCACTTCTTTTCCCAGGTTAGTCCTGCAAAATAGGCAGCCAGAACATCCCCTCAAGCTTTGAGGTATTCTGGCAGTTATATTCTTTAGCTTTGGCGAATTGTGACCAATTCCTACCTACTATCCCATTGTTTGGCAGCATCAGCAACAGCTTGATCTACAGTTTTTCGTCCCAACATTGCTGCTTGAAGATTTTCGTAAATTGCCCTTTGTAGCAATTTAAAATCCTTCATTTTAGGAGTTAAAACCTGAGCCTTTTGCATTTCTTGCGCACTGATAATACGTGCTTTTTCCACAGTAGAAGCATTAGCAGGAACTTCCCGAAAATAACTGTTAGATAATGCTCTAACAGTTGATGGTAAAACATTAGCTGCTTTTGCAAAACCTAATTGATTGTCATCATTGGTAACAAACAAAGCAAATTTGAGTGCTGCATCCGGATTTTTACTGCTACGAGGAATAACAACATTCATCACAGCTACATTTTTTTTACCCGTATTACCCGTAATTTGGGGAGCTATGGTAGAAGACTTAGCGATTTGTGGAGCATTGTTGGCAATAGTTTTTAAAAACTCAGCCCCCGATGCCAAAAATGCAGTTTCTCCCGACTGATATAGATCAATAGCGTGACGATGACCCTGAGTTAAACATTCCTTAGGTAATAGTCCCTGCTGATATAGATCCACCCAGTATTTAAAACCAGCCCTACCCTCGGGTGTATTAAAAGCCGCTTTTTCTTGCTTATCCACTAAATTAACACCCATTTGCACAAGAGATTCTAAAACCTCACCTGAGTCTTGAGGAACAAAGGTGGTGAAAAAGGCATACTTGCCCGTTTTGTCATGAATTTGTCGTGCTGCTTGAGCTAGTTCCTGATAGGTTGCTGGTGGTTTAGAGATACTTGCTTGTTTGAGTAAATCAGTGTTATAAATAGTTATGCGGGTGGTCAAATACCAGGGAATGCCAAAACTCTTACCATTAAGAGTGCTGGCTTGCCATATGTTTGGCAAATAGGATGAACGAACCTCAGGTGATACCTTGGCATCCAAATCTAACCAGGCATTTCGTCCCGCTAATTGGGCAGCAAAATCTGGGTTTAAATTAACCACATCTGGTGGGGTTTTTGCGGATACAGCCGTTAGAATCTTACTTTCCATGGCAGCCCAAGGCACATCTACCCATTTAACCTTAATACCAGGGTTTTGGGATTCAAAGGTGGAAATTAAACCTTGGAAATAACTGGTGAATTCCGGTTGCAGTTGCATGGTCCAAAATTCAACAGTCGTTCCCACATTTGCTGTGGTACAACTAACTACCCAGCTGGCTAGTAATCCTACTAGACCTAAAACAGTGAGCCGTGAAAATTTTGATGATCGGATTTTTGGCATAAATTTGTTAAAATTTCTACAAAAGTAGCGTAGATCAATGGTGAAAAACTTAGGTTTTAGTGACTTTTTAAGTTACTGGGGTAATTTTCTGGGTAAGTCTACCAGGGGTGTGGGTGTGGAACTGACAGGAGATAGGCTAAATATAGCCCAACTGCACAGGGTGCGTCAGGGTTTAAGAATAGAGTCATTGAGCACATTTCCTATTCCAGAAGGGATAATGGTCAATGGTGAAATTTGTGATTGTCCCAGGATGGGAGAAATTATCTCACAAGCAATAGTGGAAAGTAAAATCAAAACCACTCAGATTAGAACTTGTATACCCGAAAAACATGCTATTGTGCGTATAATTCCCGCACCATTAGAGTTGGAGGGCCAAGAGTTATATGATTTATTTATCAATCAGGAAGCTGGATTATATTTACCCTATCCACGAGAGGAAGCGGATATAGACTGTCAAAAGTTGGGGTATTTCATAGATCAAGATGGCATAGAAAAAGCACAGGTTCTCCTAGTTGCTACCCGTAGGGAAATTACGGACAGTTATATTCACACTTTTGCTCTAGCTGGACTGAAAATAGAGGTTTTAGAAATTAAAAGTTTTGCTACTATTAGAACTATCCAAAAGCAATTATTAATATTGAGACCTGAAGAAGCTGTAGTGTTAGTCAATATTGAATTTGACCATACAGAAGTTGCCATGATTATCAATGGTGTGCCACAGTTTTCCCGTACTATTGCTATTGGTACGTTTCAATTAGAAACTGCTATATCTACTCCTATATCTAGGGAGATAGGTTTACCTGCACGGGAGATGATGTTAATGACTATTCCTTATAGAGCAGAACCAGAATTAAACGTGCTAGAGCAATTAGCATCTGACATAGGTCGTACTATTGATTTTTGTATTAATCAAATTGAGTCTATGGAGGTATCCCAAATTTTTCTAACTGGTGCTGGAGGAGGGATGGAACAGCTAGATGAGTTTTTGACTGATAGATTGGGTTTTACAACCAGTAGAATTAATCCTTGTGAAGATCTATTAGTGGACAGGGATAAATTTCCCTCGTCACAGGATCCTAGTTTAGCAGTGGTCTTAGGTTTAGGGATGCGTCAAATATAGATAGTCCATTATATATATAATATTTTCCTATGTACAATTTAGAAATTAATTTTCTCCAGCATCGCTCAAGTAGCAAATTAAAGGTAGAGTATGGGAATGAGGTCAACTCAATAAATCACCCAATCAATCAGAGGAATTTTATCCCCATATTTGTGGGATTGGGATTGGGTTTATGTTTTCCAGCTTTAGCATGGAGTAGTTTATGGTGGTTACAAGACCAAAATAGCGGTTTAGAAGGGGAAGTTGCCCAACTAAACAACCACAGTCAAAACCTAGATCAGCAATTAACTCAGATGCAAAAAATCCGGGAACAAACCACTACAATTGAACAACAAACTGAGAACTTAGTCACAGTATTTGAGCAAATGAGATCCTGGTCAGCTATTTTACAGGAACTGGGCAATAGGATTCCTAACAAAGTTCAAATTGAAAGTCTTGAGCATAAACAAATTACTACCCTATCTACCAAGATAGAGCAATTAGAAATTACGGGTTACGCTCTCAATTTTAAAGCTGTAAACCAATTCCTCTTAAATATAGGAAAATCTAAACTATTTAATGCCAAAAATAGTCGAATTAATATGGCAGAATTAGTTGATGCACCCCCAGTAACTGGTGCTATAGTAACCCAACAGTCATCCATGGAATTTAAACCACTTCAAGTTGTTAAATATAATATGACAATTAGTCTAACTGATGTGCCAGTATCCAATCTAGTTAGGGAATTAGAAAAAAAAGGTGCCATGGGATTAGTGGAAAAAATTCGTCATTTAGAAAGAATAGGAGCTATTAGTAAATGATATTTAATGAGGATTTAAATTTTCCTGAAAAAACCAATTCTAATAATTCTTTATCTTCCTACCCAATCGCATTTGGTATTACCTTCACCCCCATGGTAACTGGGGTAATAATCGGTGTCTTAGGATTACTAGGGTGTGGTTATATCATACTGAATATGCTCATACCAGAGTTTGAAAAACATAATCAACTGAAAACGAAAATTATCCAAATCGAACAAGAGCATGAGCAAAAAAATCAGCAAGCTCAACGAATTAATCTAATTCAGAAACGATTGGCCCTATCCCAGCAGCAAAAAAGTCAAGTTCTATCCTTAATGGGGGATGAGAAAAACCTGAATAATCTACTTCTTAGTATGAACCAAATTATAGAATTTACTAATAGTCAGTCCTTGGGTAATCCCTATATCAAAGCCAAATTGAAAAAATTTACTCCCCTGGATGACAAACCACAAGTTGTTACTGATAACAGTCTGGGAGAATCACTAAAAAACCAACTAAAACGACAGATTATTAAAGTAGAAATCGAAGGCAATTTCTACCAAATTCAAACCATTATGGCAAGTCTAGAAAAATTGCCACCTCTGTTATTAATTGACAAATATAAATGTCAACTCCTAGCTCCCACCATAGATACTCAACAAATAGTCAACACAGGTAAAATATTAACCTCCTTTGAATTAGTCATACCCATCCCAGAAGTATCAGAAACAGCTGCTAAAACTCCCCTACAATAGCAATTTTAGGTTATTGATCAAGGTTCAGGTTCAAACACCAACTTTTTCTTCCAGGATCTTAAAACTCTTTTTCGTAGCACCGCAAATAGGACAAGTCCAATTATCAGGAATTTCTGCAAAAGGAGTACCAGGTGCAATCCCCGAATCAGGATCACCACTAACCGGATCGTAAATCATACTGCATTGTCTACAAATCCATTTTTGAGTTTGGGGATCGGTTTTGGCAATTCTAGTTACGGGTTCTCCTCCATTTAATACTTCTAAAGCTTCTGAATAGCGATCCGCATGATAATTTTCAATGAACTTTAGCAACCCAAACCGGTGACCAGCATCCCGAAAGATTTTGGCGTGCTCATTGGAATCCTCTGCTTGTTTTGTAAATTCTTCTACTGCTAAATTGTCCCTATCTCTTACAGCATCAGCAGCAAAATTGGGATACATAGTAGTATATTCGTATGTTTCTCCTTCAATTGCTAAGGACAAACAATTAGACATAATAGCTCTTTTTTGGTCATCGGTTAAACTAGCTGGATCTTTTACAACTAGCTCTGGATGTAATAACTCAAAATGAGCGAAAGCATGTTCAGTTTCTTGCTCTGCTGTTTCTTTAAATAGTTTTGCTAAGTCATTAAAACCTAATTGACGTGCTACTTTAGCAAAAAATAGATATTTACGATTTGCCATGGATTCACCACTGAAAGCAGTTTCCAGATTTTGCAGAGTTGTGGAATTTGACAAGTTCATAATTTTGGGACCTGAAGATGGTTAATTGAATGATTTCATAAGGTCTATTATGGTTAGATCATACATGTTTTTCGTTAAAATAACAGATTATTTCTAAACAGTTCTCTTTATTTAAACAAACATAAAAAATAGAGTGGGAGGAGACATTACCAAGCGTCATTCACTCCCACTCTATTTAGTGCTGCTGAAGCGATTCGGGAATAAACTCATGACCCTGGTCGTTAATTAGGGGGGTAATAAAATTAAACGACTGGGGTATGGAATGAGCATTCCTATTGCAGCAATCGGTCATTTTGTTTTGTTGTGAGACAAACC